>Ga0209292_1000029_pt1 | contig 224961 bp, 160 predicted proteins | sample GOMGulsemesocosm_2_FD_184634 | JGI IMG/M metagenome (GOLD analysis project Ga0209292, IMG submission 184634) | Methane-oxidizing microbial communities from mesocosms in the Gulf of Mexico - GOM9C Gulf of Mexico (SPAdes) (version 2) | ecosystem: Environmental > Aquatic > Marine > Cold seeps...
ATAACTTTTTTTGCTAAATCAACGCCAACTCTAGTACGATACATATTCTGGACTCTTTTATAATATATTGGTGTGGTAACTTTTATATTACCTCACTCGTTAAGGGTGAGGGAGTCCAATTATCTATGGGAAGTCCAATCACCATTTAGAGGATATATGAGAATCTGGCCTTAAATGAGAATACCGAGAATATTCTCATTCCCGACGAGATTAACCAATCATCACTATTATTTACCCTACTTATGTCTTTTAGTGTAAAAACTTCACTTTTTGGTATTGATTTTATTTTCAGACCTGTCACTGTGTACTCACTGAATAGTTATTCAGCATTGCTGACTATCAGTAATCAAATTATTCAGCTAACAATTCGACTCAAACAATAATTAAAGGAGTAGCGCTTCAATGTGTTCGATCTTTGGTATATTAGATATAAAAACAGGTGCTGATGCACTTCGTCCTAAAGCTTTAGAATATTCTCGTCTTTTACGTCACCGCGGACCTGATTGGTCAGGCATTTATCACAGCGATAACGCTATATTAGTTCATGAACGTTTATCTATTGTTGATACTGAGCATGGTGCTCAACCACTATATAATAACGATAAAACTAATGTCTTAGCGGTTAATGGCGAAATTTATAACCATAAAACATTGGCCAGTAACTTAAACGTTGATTATGAATTTCAAACGGCATCAGATTGTGAGGTAATATTACCGCTCTATGAAGAGTTTGGTGTTGAGTTTGTTGATAAGCTACAAGGTATGTTTGCCTTTTGTTTATACAACGAGTCTGACAATAGTTATTTAATTGCTCGTGACCATATCGGTATTATTCCGCTTTATACTGGCTACGATAGCAATGGCAATTTTTATGTTGCTTCAGAAATGAAAGCATTAATGCCAATTTGTAAAACCGTTACAGAATTTCCCCCTGGCCATATATTAGATAGTCGTGTCGGTGAGTTACAACAGTATTATAAACGTAACTGGCAAGACTATGGTGCAATAAAAGATAACACCACGAGCACTACTAAAATTCGTGAAGCGTTAGAAGAGTCTGTAAAAAGTCATTTAATGACCGATGTACCTTACGGTGTATTGTTATCTGGTGGCTTAGACTCATCATTAATTTCTGCTATTACGCAAAAATTCGCAGCTCGCAGAATTGAAGATAATGATTTAGCTGAAGCATGGTGGCCGAAAGTTCACTCATTTGCTTGTGGTCTTGAAGGCTCTCCTGATCTAATCGCCGCGCAAACGGTTGCCGACAGTATTGGTACTATTCACCACAGTGTTATTTTTACTGAACAAGAAGGTATAGACGCACTTAAAGAAGTTATTTATCATCTTGAAACTTACGATGTAACGACTATTCGCGCTTCTACTCCTATGTATTTAATGGCCCGAAAAATTAAAGCCATGGGTATTAAGATGGTACTTTCTGGTGAAGGTGCTGATGAGATATTCGGTGGTTACCTTTATTTCCACAAAGCACCAAATGCTCAAGAATTTCATGAAGAGTTAAACCGTAAACTGGACCGACTTCATAAGTTTGACTGTTTACGAGCAAACAAATCTATGTCTGCTTGGGGCATAGAAGCTCGAGTGCCCTTTTTAGATAAAAACTTTATGGATGTTGCCATGCGCATCAACCCTGAAGATAAATTGTGTGGTAATGGCAAAATGGAAAAAGCCATTTTACGTGAATCATTTGAAGGTTACCTACCAAAAGAAATTTTATGGCGCCAAAAAGAGCAGTTTTCTGATGGTGTTGGTTACTCATGGATTGACGGCTTAAAAACGTATGTTGAAGCCCAAGTAACTGACCAACAGCTAGAAAGCGCTAGTCATAGATTTCCGGTAAATACGCCAGACTCTAAAGAAGGGTACTTCTATCGCTCTGTATTTGAAGAAAGGTTTCCGCTACCATCTGCTGCAGACTGTGTTATTGGCGGTAAATCAGTGGCCTGTAGTACTGAAGAGGCACTAGCTTGGGATGAAAGCTTTCAAAACAATGCTGATCCATCGGGCCGTGCTGTATTAAGTGTACATAACGAAAGTTATTAGCAACGTTTAATTTGTAGCGTATTGAAACAGCAAAAGCCGATATTGTTAAATATCGGCTTTTTTATTTTGACTTTACTTACCTAACCTAACCTGAATTCAGGTTACCAATAATGTGCCTTGTATCAGCTAATGCAAGTGCAAAGGAGCCAATGCTTTATTCTCAATTATCAGTAAAGTTAGTATATCTACCAAAGATATAAACATTGAGTCAAATGAATTAATTAACCTTTGATTCACCAGTAATTGAATATACTTTTTTACCTGCGACCCACGTCTGTAATACCTGATTTTTCCAAATAGTGCTTTTTGGCATAGTAAAAATGTCATCACTAACAAGTATAAAGTCTGCTTTCTTGCCTTCCTCTAAGCTGCCGATAATTTTTTCTTGATGTCCTGCATAAGCAGCGTCTAGGGTAAAGCTTTTCAACGCTTCAACGGGTGTCATTCTCTCACCGACATACCACCCTCCACTCGGTAAGTTTTTATGATCTTGCCTAGTGATTGAGGCGTGTAAACCATAAAATGGATTAGGTGGCTCTACAGGGAAATCTGAACCTGCAGCAATAACAGCCTTACTATCAAGTAATTTCCTCCATGCATAAGCACCTAATATACGCTCACCTCCAAGACGGATTTCAGCCATGTTTTTATCACTTGTCGCGTGTGTTGCTTGCATTGATGCAATAACGTTGAGTGCAGAGAACCGAGGAATATCAGCTAAGCGAAGCACTTGTGCATGTTCTATTCGATGACGTAGTGACTTAGTTTTACTTTGTGCGATAGCCTGCTGATAGATATCTAATATCAGTTTATTGGCATTATCACCAATGGCGTGTGTATTCACTTGAAAGCCCGCTTTCATAGATACATCAATATAGTGCTTAAGGAGTTTATTATCATGTAATAACAAACCTTTATGGCCAGCATGATCGCTATAATCATTAATTAAAGATGCTCCCCTACTACCTAATGCCCCGTCTGCTTGAATTTTTACACTATTAAAAGCAAACATATCATTATTACTTTTAAATGGTCCCAGCTTTAACTGTTCTTGCCAATTTTCACTTGGTAAATACAACATACCATTAATGCGAATGGTCATATTATTCTCACTCGCAAGTTCTTTATACAAAGCCATATTAGTCTGATCTATACCTGCATCATGCACACTGGTTAATCCCAGGCTAGATAGCGATCGCATAGCTTTAGTTAAAGCGCGCTTATCTTCTTTTCGTGAGGGTTTAGCAATACTTGCAGTAATAATCTCCATTGCGTTATCAATAAACACACCGGTAGGATTACCCTCTTTATCTTTTATGATCTCTCCGCCAGCAGGAGATTTTGTCGCTGCTGTTATACCCGCTAAAGCCATTGCTTTAGAATTAGCCCAACCTGCGTGACCATCTACTCTTCTAAGCCATACAGGAGTGTTTGGAAAAGCTTCATCTAAACTTTTAGCATTAGGGTAAGTATTATTAGACCACTGTACCTGATTCCAACCTCTACCCAAAATCCAAGTTTGTGACTGATTTTCCTTGGCATACTCAATTGTTCGCTTCACTGCATCAATTTCCGATGTTGTATTAGCTAAGTCAACCCTAAGTAGGCTATGACCGTACCCGAGTACGTGGCCATGTGCATCAATTAAACCAGGCAACATGGTTTTGCCGTGCCCATCAATAACTACGACGTCATTCGCTATGTTAGTAGGAGCACTACGTTGATATATCTTATTAATAGTGTCATTAGTAAATTTTATTGCAGAGAATTTTTTTAATGAATCACCGTTGATTGTATAACCGTTAATATTTTTTATTAACGTCGTTTGTGCAATAAGTGGCGTGGAGACTATTAAAGATGCAATGGTAACTATATAAGGGAGTTTTATCATATTATATCTATCGTTGTTGTTGTTGTTGATTTTGATTTTGATTTTGAATAAATATATTCACCTTAACATGTCGTAGTAATATTAAAATAATAAACACTTAATATCGCTTTGGTGATTGGTAACATTTAGCAACTTAACTTTACATCGCAATTTAGGGTAAAATACCGATCCAGCTTACCGTCTATGTTAATAAAGGTTCTTACGTGACACAAAAACATCTTATTTGGGATTTACCTCTTCGTATCTTTCACTGGAGCTTCGCTTTTACCATTCTTGCTTGTTGGTATACCTCAGAACAAGAAGGTGAAATGGTTGAGCGACATATGCAACTAGGGTATGTCGCCTTAACGTTAATTGTATTTAGAATTTTATGGGGTGTTATCGGGCCAAAACATGCCAGGTTTTCTCAATTTATCCCTTCAGCGAACACGCTGATTAACTATTTACACCCCAAAAAGGTAAGTAAAGCCACACCTGGTCATAACCCCTTAGGTGCGTTGATGGTTGTTTTAATGATAGTGTTAATTACTTTACAAGCGGTGAGTGGCCTATTTATTAATGATGATATCTTTTCTTCTGGACCATACTACGGCAGCATAGGTAATGACTTAGAGAAAATAATGGCTTTTATACATCACAATGTTTTTGACTTTATGATTGCAGCCATCGCATTACATATTGCCGCCATTGCTTACTATTGGCGTATTAAAAAGCAGAACTTAGTATTACCAATGATTACTGGAAAAAAACCATCTACCCAAGTAAATGCCGTTGATGCTATTCCCCATTCAAAAATTATTCTTGCCTGTATTATTGCTGCTTGTTGTATTGGCTTTATATATTGGCTTGTTATTATCAATGCACCTATCATTGAAGAGTTTTATTATTAGGGACTGAAAAGTTTATATTTATTACTTATACCAATTCCATTAAATTATTGCCCATTTGTGCGGGTTAAAATAACCCAAGAATTCGTTGCTCTCATTTCCAAGAGCCAGCTATTGCTCAATCGAGCGCCTTACCTTGATTTATTTTTCCTTCGCACAACAAGATCAAAAACTTAATGGAATTGGTATTACACAATTGCCGCTAAAAATTAGATAAAACTAAAAAGCCTTTGTTGGATATTCCAGCAAAGGCTTTTTGAATTTATTATATTCAAACGCCATTTAAGCAGCACTTAGCGACCACTTAAAGGCTACTTGAAGGCTACTCGAAGGTAACTAATCTTTCTTAAAGTGATCATGACAACCACCACACGTTTTACCGACACCGCCAATCGCTTTTTTGATTGCACTTTCATCGTTTGATTTGGCGGCAGTAATTAGCGTAGCTGAAGCAAGAGATAGCTTATCGATATCTTTACTATAGTGCTTTGGGTCTTGCCAAATTTTAGCTAACGCTTCAGTTTTTACATCAAACTTTGACGTATCAGTACGAGAATAATCAGCAATCATTAAAGATAATTGATTGATGCGTGTAGCGTGTTTTTCAACAACTTTAGCATCAAGTGGCACTTTACCTTTAGCCATAGCACCTAATGGCCCCATATTACTACCCAATAATTTAAAAATTGACTGACGCAACTCAGTTGCATATACAGCATGCTTTTCAGAACTTGCTGGTTGCGCTACAACGGCAGTAGTGGCAACTAAACTCGTTGCAACGGTAATAGCTAATAAACTCTTTTTCAGGACATTCATCGATACTTCTCTCTTAATTATTATTTGATGATTTTAACTCGGCTAGTGTAGCGTATTATCACTCCACTAAAAGCAACACTTTGTAACAAAACCTTAAAGCTAGTATTCAACATTCTCTATTTTTCTTTTTTATAATCGTTACTCTGCCCCTCGTAAACTATACTGCGCAGGTTTATTTATGTATCGGCGTAAAGGTAAATAACAGGCATTAAACGCAATGCCTGCAATCAATAACAAGGTCAATAAAAACATGGGTATTAAGCTACCATAGTTGACACTTTTAATTTGTTCATTAAAAGCAAAAATTAACCCGAGTAAAACAAAAACACTGATAATTATGCCCAAACCTACAGCGACTATATTGTCATGAACAATAAGTTTGATAATGTCACGGCGCTTTGCGCCAAGTGCTAAACGTGTGCCTATTTCATAGCGACGCATTTGTGTGCTGTAACTTAAAATCCCGTATAACCCCAGAGCCGCTAACAAAATAGTTAATAGTGCCAATGTTCCTGTGGTAATTGCCGTTGCTCTTTCACTAAAGAGTAACTGTTGGTGAATTTCTGCAACATCGTTTAATGAGAATAAAGAAAAAAGGCTAGTAACTTCATTAACGGCTGTCACTACTTGTTCCCGTGTCAATGTTTGATTGGGTTTAAGCTTCACCGTCATGCTGATTGAATGCACAGAACTCGGTACATAAGCACGTACAGGGATAGTGGTAGCACCGGGAATTTTCATACCTTTTACTATACCGATGACAGTAAATAATTCATCATCCCCCATTAGCACCTTTTTCCCTAAGGCATGGTCTAAGCTGTCTCCTTGAGCTATCAGGTGTTTTGCTAAGACGTCATTAATAATTATCACCATATTATCGACTTTGCCTTCAGGCCCTGTGAATCCTTCCCGAATATCATGAACCGTAAAATAATCGCCGGCAAGTAATGGTTGTGCAATCAATTGAAAATACTGTTCATCAACATATTTAACCTCTGGGATAATATGTTCATTGGTGGCTAAATTAGTCAGCGTCCATTCACTAAAGCCGCTTAACGGTGATTGTGAATTACTGACGGCCTCTACTTGTGGTAATGCTAATAAGCTGTTTTTAATCGCAGTGCCAAGTACTGGACCGTTTATTTCTGCTTGTGTAGGGCTACGCGCAGTTGAGAAGCTAATATCAACAAAATTAATGGTATTTACACCTACGGGTTCATTAATGACTTTCAGCGCCTCACTAAATAAACTCAGGTTACCAAACACTAATACACTGGCAATAGCGACTTGACTGACAACAAGCGAAAGTCTCACTTGTTTAGATACTTGCACATCAACACCTTTACCACTACCATGTAAATGCTGACTAATAGCTTGATAGCTGATCATTTTGTTACCTAGCAAAGCAAAAAACAGCGCAAATATGCTGGCAAAACACAGCGCACTTAAAAAGGTAAAATAGCTCAAATCGACTTCATTAACTCGAGGAAATACCTGCGCCAAATTTTGTTGTAATACTGTAAAACCAATACTGGCTAATACCAATGCAATCACCAAGGAAACACTCATTAGTATGCTTGATTCAGCTAACAGCAATTTAAATAATTGTGATTTTTTTGCGCCTACAGCTGCCGATACGGCAAGTAACTTTTGTAATTGAGCCATACGGGCAATAAATAGATTGGCAATATTAGTACAAGCAATGAGTACCAAACCAAATACCCCTGCTAGTAAGAGCAAAACACTACTCTTCTTCCCTGATAAAATAGCGTCTTTTATCGTCTTTAACCGTATTATCACTTGCCAATTCTTAAAAAAAACTTGATTAGCAATACCAGCTTGCCACCTTTCATTAACTAGAGGAGTAATAAGCTGTTCAGCCCTGTTTTTGGTAATTTCTTGTTTTAATTTACCAACAAAAACCATGCTAGCATCAACACCACCCCATGCGCTCCGCCCACGCTCTTGCATATTATTAAAATCCCATGTTAACCACACATGACTTTTTCTACCGCTATCTCTGGCATGAATTTCTAGCAGCTCAGGTTCAATAAATTCTTGGGCTGCAACACCTATTACGGTGAAGCTAACGTCACGAAAACGTATTTTTTTACCTAGAATACTTGTATCACCATCAAAAACTTCTTGCCAGGTTGCATAACTTATTACCGCTAATGGTATATTGCTATCAAGCCCCTCATTTTCAGTAAATACACGCCCTAAAACTAATGGCATATTAAATATGTCGAACCACTGTGGTGTAACATAGGTAGTATTCATTCTTGGCTGTTCATGATGTGATGTTAAATTTCTTTCACCGTAATAGATCATCGCACTGTCAGTAAATACTTCTTGGTTCTTATAAAGATGAATTAGGCTCGGGTAACTAAAGTTACTATCACTCCAATCTTCATTTGCCTTGCTCATCACATGTTCAACTTTAAACAGGTTTTCTGAGTCGGGGTACGGTAATGGCTTAAATAACATCACATAAGCTAGTGTTAAGACACACAGCAATGCCCCTAGTGTTATTGACATAGTGGTAATAACACTAAAAACAAAACTCGGTGTTTGTTGCAAGCTTTTATAAGCTTGCTTTATCGAATAAAAAAGTGAATTAAAAAGAGAATTCATTTCATGCTTCCTTGTAGGCTCAAATTAGTTGGCAATTTGCAATGAAGGCAAAGTTAAAATCGCGCCATCAAGTAATTTCAACTGGGTTTTAGCCATATCAGCATAACGAGGATCATGCGTTACCATACAAATAGTCGTGCCACCATCATTGAGCTGAGAGAGAACATCCATAACCTGATCGCCACTTTTTGAGTCTAGGTTACCTGTTGGCTCATCAACTAATAAAATCGATGGATTAGTCACTAATGCACGGGCAATGGCAATACGTTGCTGTTGACCACCTGACAACTGGTTAGGTTTATGACTTACTCTATGTGTCATTGAAACTTGCGCTAAACACTCACTAACCCGTTTTTTGATAGTTTGTGCATCTGGCTTATCGCTATGATAACGTAGAGGCAAAGCTACGTTGTCAAATACAGATAGTTCATCTATTAGGTTAAACGATTGGAATATAAAACCTATTTTGCTATTGCGTGTTTCTGCGGCTTGGTCAAGAGATAGCTGGCTAACATCTTCACCTTCAATAAAGTACTGCCCTGAAGAAGGCATATCTAATAGGCCAAGTAATGATAATAGTGTAGATTTTCCACAACCAGACGGGCCTGAAATTGAAACATAATCACCTTTATTGATGGTCAAGTTGATATCAGTTAGCGCATGTGTTTCTAATGCTTGTGTTTCAAATACCTTAGAAATATTGCTCATTTTTATCGCTATATTATTTACACTCTGTTTCATCATGGTTTCCTTGTGAATTATATATTTTTGTATTTGTTTAAAATTATTATTCTTTTTTAAAATAAAGGGCTAATCAATAATCAACGTAGTTACACTGTCTTTAATATTGGCTAGATCTGAAATAATAAATTGTTCATTCAACTTCGCACCACTCAAGACTTCAATATATCGCCCCGCCTGTTGCCCAAATTGAATAGACTGCTGGCGGGCCTTTTGGTTAGTTTTATCAACCTTATAAAGTAATGACTGCATTTGCGTTTTAATATTGGCAGGCCTTTTCAAATACAATATATTTTCAAGTTTAGTAATAGTGATTTGACCATCAACATTAAGCTCAGGTCTAGCACTGGCAGGTAAATTAGTCGATAAGGTAACTTCAATACTAACCGTATTATTGCTGACAATTGGGTCAATACGAGCTACTTTCCCGACTATTTTGTCTGAGCGGGTATCAATAATCGCTTGTTGCCCAATGCTAATTTGCTCTGCTTGGCTTTGTGGCACTTTTATAATGGCCGCCAAATCACTCACGCTGCCGATTAAACCTATCGTCTGCCCTGCGATTAGATTTTGTCCTAGCTCAACAGATAACTTTTGTAAAACACCAGAAAACTCAGCCAGAACATCAAGACTTATTAATCGTGATTGAGCGATCACTAAGCGCGCTTGTTGCTGCTTTATCGCTTGCTTCATGATATTTATCGCTTCTATGTGTACTTGCTTTAGTTGCTCTGTACGTAACTGTAAAAAAGCTATCTGCTGGCTTAACTGCACCTCATGTAGACGCGTTTGTTCAAAGCTCAAAGTGGATACTATGCCTTGAGCCAAAAGCTGTTGCTCTGCTTTACGTTTCAACGTGGCACTTTGTAGACTTGCTTTGATCTGTGCTAACCCAGCCTCATCAGACAATAACTCTCTTTTTTGTGTTAGCTTCAATTGCCGTAAATTAGCTTTCTTTTGAGCAACTTTCTGCTGTTCATCATCAACCTCCTGTATTAACACGGGGTTCTCTAAACGAACAATAACACTACCCTTTTCAACTAAAGCACCAGGTTTTAATAGTATTTCTTTTACTCGCGCGTTAGTAAATGCGCTGATGAGTAACTGTTTATTTGAAATCAGTTTGCCATAGCCATCAACTAAAACATCTAAATCACCTTGCTGTACGGTTTCTATTAACAAGCTTTCTCGGGCAATAGTGATTTGTCCAAAACTCTTATTAACAGATAACCATAAAAGGAAGGCTGATAGCATGAGTAAAGTGATCAACCATTTATTGTTATAAATGTTTTTTTTCGAGGTCTCATTTATTATTTTGTCCATAAAGCTTATATATTTCTTAAAAAATTATTCCTTACTTGATAAAGCCAAATTCATGCCAACAATAATAAGCAACAATATCAGTAGCATAGCGTAAAAATTAAAATGTCGTGTTACCTAAAGTTCAATATCGGACTGCTGTAGTTCACTTTCACTACGGTAAGCAATATATTAATGCGAACAATAATGGGGATTATTTGAGAGACAGGTGTTTGGATTACCATGAAAAGAATCAGAAAAGGTATTAACGTTGACTCAAGTGCATTGAACTTGCTGTTGTGGAGAAGATATAGTGGTTAAGTGAGAATACCTTAAAGAATAAAGCTATACGTTTTGTACAGGTAAATAAATGGCAACGGTAATGCCTTGATTAAGTATTCTGCTTGAAGCATCTACTGATGCATTGTTAACAATACTTATACTGCCCTGGTGTTGTTCAATAATATTTCGGCAAAAACTTAAGCCAATTCCTTGTCCCTGCTCTTTGGTACTGTATAAGGGCACAAAAAGATTCGCTAAGTTGCTAAAACCATGGCCATCATCAATAATTTCAATTAATACAGTTTCCACTTGGCTAAGTTGCCCAGAAGGCTGCTGACTGTTTATTTTACTATTTGCTTTAATGCTTGTTTGGGTGCTTATTTGAATTGAAACTTGCTTAGCACCTGCTTCTTTCGAGTTTTTTAATAAATTAATAAACACTTGTGCTAAGAAACTGTTATCCCCTACTATTGTTTTTACTTGGCTATCGAGACGAACAGTAAACGGATTGCTCTTATCGGTATTGTATAAAGCTATAAGTGGGGCAAAAAAATCAATGACCGCAATTTTTTGATAATTTAATGTTAACTTTTTAGATATTGACGCATAACGTTCTACGAAACTTTGTAGATGCATACACCGCTCAGTGATCACGGACAGTGCCAGTTTATCTCGGCCATTGCTGGCCTTATCTGCAAGGCTTTCTGCCATTGATGATACAGGTGTTAATGAATTTCGAATTTCATGCCCTAACACCCGAATAATTTGTTGCCATGCATTGAGTTGACTAGCCCGGAGAGCTGACTGAATATCAACAAAAAATAAAAGCACATGCTGCTCATCAGAATCAATAAACTCACTTTGCTTTATTTGCCAACACTGTAATTCATTATTCCCATCAGTATCATTTGATTTAAAATGCCAATGACCATCTTGTTTGATTAGCCCTAACAGCTGTGGAGAAGCATGACGAAATAACTGCCATGGCTGTTGTTTTAATTGATAGAAAGCATCATTAGCAAACGTCAGCTGCTGCTTGGCATTAAAGACTAAAATAGGCGCATCAAGTTGAGCAATCAACTGATAGACAAGAAAAACATGTTGGTCATAGCGTGATTTTTTCAGTTGCAATTCGATACTGAGTTCATTCAACTGCTGATGAAAGCTTGCTACTTGCCCTTTGGAAAATGGCGATCTAGCATAGAGTTTATAGTCTTCTTGAACTATGGCATCAAGTTGCAAACTCGCACGTTGAAAACTTTCTAATGTGTTAAATTTTATTGCACTACTTAAACGGTACACGTAAATAACCATCACAATTTCGCTGATAGTAATGCCCCACCACGGCCATGATAATTGCCAAGTTACCAAAAAAACCAACAATATCAGTGGTACGTTCAACAAAATTAAACGCTGATTTAAATACTGCTCTAATGAGTTTTTTTTAATCGCTAGCAATTTTGTCATCAATTAGCCGTTATACATTGATTTCATGCTTTTCGATGCGTCGATACAGTGACGATTTAGTTAAGCCGAGCAGTATCGCTGCTTGAGGGATATTATCATTTGTCTTTAACAAGGCTTGTTTAATTAAGTTCACTTCAGCTTTTACTAACGTCATAAAAGGTAGCGACTCTTGGTCATTATTTTCATTATCCCTACTAGGTCTAGTGCTAGAATTTTGTTGGCAACGCAGCGGTAAATCATTAACAGTAATTTGACTGTCTCGGCATAACAACACTGCACGCTCTATAAGATGGCTTAATTCACGGATATTGCCTGGCCAGTGATAAGCTAATAATGCATCTTCAGCTTCAGGAACAAGCAGGCAAGTATTCAATTTATATTTACTAATGAATTTATCAATGAAAAACTGGGCCAATGGCACAATATCATCACGACGTTCAGCTAAACGAGGCAAATGAAACTCTAAGGTATTTAATCGATAATAAAGATCTTCTCTAAACTGTTCGTCATGAATGAGCGCAGAAATTTCACCGTTAGTCGCAGAAATTAATCGAATATTACTGTGAATAGTTTTGCTTGAACCAAGCACTTCAAACTCTCCACTTTCTAATACTCTCAGTAATTTAGCTTGTTGTGATAAAGGTATATTGGCAATTTCGTCAAGAAATAAACTCCCCTTTTCGGCTAATTCAAAACGGCCAATACGAGATTCTTTTGCATCAGTAAATGCGCCTTTTTTATGGCCAAACATTTCACTTTCAAACAGGCTATCAGCAATAGCCCCAATGTTAACACTGATCAAGCTCTCGTTTTTACGCATTGAATGTTGGTGAATATATTGTGCCAAATCGCTTTTACCCGTACCGTTCTCGCCGGTAAGTAAAATATTAACATCGGTGTTCGCTATCGTTTTAACTTGTTGAAGTAAACTAACCATACATGGCGATCGCCATTGATAATTTGATTTTTGATCAGGTTTATTGCTTAATTGCTGCTTTAATCTTGCATTTTGTTGTTGTAAATCTGTCAGGGAAAGTTGTTGTTCAATGACGTGCAATAATTGCCTATTCTTCCATGGTTTCTCAATAAAGTCACTTACACCTAGTTTCATGGCTTTGACAACTAAATCAACATTAGACCACGCTGTCATTGCAATAATTGGTAAAACAAAATGAGACGTCTGAAACCAAGTAAGGAACGCTAATCCTTCTTCGCCCGAGGTGGTATCTAAAGTGAAGTTCATGTCTAACAAAACGAGCGAAATATCATGTTTTTTTAAAATGAATTGCGCGACTTGCGGGTTATCCGCTTCATATACGTTATAACCATGATCTTCAAGCAATAGCGATAGACTTAAACGAATATCAATTCGATCATCAATCACCAGAATATTATTTTTTTTGTTGTTCATAAGCATAACTCACTGCTAATACTAATGATGGAAGGCTACTTTACCGTCAGGAAATAAATAACTTTACGTTACTCAATGCTATTATTCTAATTAAAGAATAAAGCACGTATTGATAGCTATCAATACGTGCTTTTGACTTATAAGCTAAATCATACAACAAGGTTGAGGATAATTATAAACCGTTAACAATTTCTTTTACTAACGGTGGCCCTTGATAAATAAAGCCGGTATAAACTTGCACTAAGCTAGCTCCTGCGGCTAATTTTTCATTGGCGTCATCACTGGATGCAATGCCACCGACACCAATAATTGGTAATTTGTTATCAAGCGCTTCACTTAATAACTTGATGACTTGAGTACTTTTGTCTTTAACTGGCTGGCCGCTTAATCCACCTTGCTCTGTACCAAACTCAAGCCCTTCAACACCTTCTCTTGACAAGGTGGTATTGGTGGCAATAACACCATCAATACCATTATCAATTAAAGACTTAGCAATAGATTTAACTTCTTCTTCATTCAAATCTGGCGCAATCTTAACGGCAATTGGTATATATTTGTCGTACTTATCAGTCAATACCTTCTGCTCTGCTTTTAAAGCTGACAATAAATCATCTAATGCTTCGCCATATTGTAATGAGCGTAAACCAGGTGTATTGGGTGAAGATATATTCACTGTGATATAAGTCGCTAAGTTATACACTTTGCGCATGCAGTGTAGATAATCATCTTTAGCATTTTCTTCCGGTGTATCTTTATTTTTGCCAATATTAATCCCTAACACACCTTTGAAATTTGCCGCTTGTACCTGCGAGACTAAGAAATCAACACCTTTGTTATTAAAACCCATTCGGTTTATAACGGCGTTAGCCGATGGTAATCTAAAGATTCGTGGTTTATCATTTCCTGGTTGTGGACGTGGTGTTACTGTGCCAACTTCAACAAAACCAAAGCCCATAGCTGCAAAGGCATTTATACACTCGCCGTTTTTATCTAGACCAGCAGCTAAACCAACAGGGTTAGGAAAATTAATTCCCATCACAGTTAACGGCTTGTCTTGTACCTGTTGCTTATAAAGAATATTAAACGGTGTTTTACCCGTGCTTTTTAAGCCCTTTATTGTTAACTCATGAATGGTTTCAGCGTCAAACTGAAAAAGAACTTTACGAATGGCTGGATAAAACATAGTGTCTCGACTTATTTGAAAGTGGTAAAAATAAAAAATCCCCGCTAGGCGAGGATTTTATCAGTTAAGCCTAGCATTACAATATGCTAGCTCTGTTTGATCAAAATAAAATTATTTGACCCTATAGAATGGTTTCTATTTTGCTGAAACAGGTTGGCAGTTTAAGCTCAACAACATCAATTCACGTAAAGCTACTGAGAATTTAGCAAAATCATGAGATTGACCAACTTTAAAGTCTGCCAAAATATGCTTCCAACGTTCAAGCGGTTGTTCATTAGTGTCGATCCACTCAGTTAACAACTGCTCTAAATCAGCAAATTGTGCATCACATTGACAACGTAAAACAACAGATGTCAATGAACGTTGCTGCCAATCTAACTCTTCTCTAAACGATGCTCGAGCAAGTGCTTGCCAATGGTTTGCTACAGGTTGACGAGTAATTTGGTCTAAGAACCAATGTAGCTCCAAGCGTGCGCCAAGTTTGAAGTACAAACTTGCTGCTTGTTCGACAGTACAATTATTTTCGTGAGCAACTTCTGCAATATCCATAGTAGAAAATAAAGTGCTTAACTGAGCAAGGCGCGTTGCAATGACTTTAGGCACACCTGATTCAACTAAGTCGTCCGCAACACGCTTCAAGCCTTCAATTTCATCACTGATCATAAAATCAAATAATTTATCTGACATTATTGCAAATGTTGGTTGGTACAAAGCAATTGATTCAGCAATTGAAAGCGACTTGTTACGATGACGCAAGAACCAACGAGTAACACGTCGTACGGTGCGGCGATACTGGAATAACATTTCAGTTTGAATAGCTGTTGATATCGTATTATCTAATACTTCAATTTGTTTCCAGAAACCTTCAAGTTCAAACACTGCGCTGGCAATAGTGTAACAATTAGCTATTTCCGCAACACTGGCACCTGTTTCTTCTTGCATACGGTTAACGAAATTAAAACCCATATCGTTGCCAATTTTATTGGCAAGTTTAGTTGCTATAATTTCTGCTCTCAGTGGGTGCAATTGCATTTCGCTTTGATATTGCTCACGTAACTGTCTAGGGAATGCTTCAATTAACAAACTGTTATGGTATGGATTATCAGTGATTTCTACATGCACCAAATCATCTTTTAATACCATTTTACTATAAGCAAGCAATACTGATAGCTCAGGGCGAGTTAACCCTTTACCCTGTGCTAGTCTGTCGGCAATTTCTTCATCATCTGGAATAAACTCTAAACCACGGTCTAATTTTCCAGCTCGTTCAAGTTCATGAATAAAACGTACTTGCTCTTTTAGTTGATTTGCGCCGCGCATCGCGGTTATTGATAGTGAATGAGTTTGGCGGTAACAATCTTCAATAACGATATCACCCACTTCATCTGTCATATCATGAAGTAACTTATTACGTTGCTTAACAGTTAAATCACCATTTTGTACTAATGTATTCAGTAGTATTTTGATGTTAACTTCATTATCTGAACAATCAACACCACCTGCGTTATCAACCGCATCAGTGTTAATACGGCCACCATTAGCAGCATATTCAATACGGCCTAACTGAGTCAAACCTAAGTTACCACCTTCACCAACCACTTTAGCTTGTAGATCTGCGCCGTTAATACGAAGGGTATCGTTAGCTCTGTCACCTACTTCTAAGTGGGTTTCTTTTGAGCCTTTAACATAAGTACCAATACCACCATTCCAAAGTAAGTCTACTTTCATTGTTAACAATGCTTGCATCAAATCCGTTGGTGCCATGCTTTGTTTTTGTGTGCCAATCATTTTTTTGATTTCTGGGGTCAACTTAATTGATTTCACATGTCGACTGAATATTCCGCCGCCTTTAGAAATTAAATCTTTGTTATAATCTTCCCAAGTACAACCTGGAAGGTTAAATAAGCGTTCACGTTCTACATAAGAACTCGCTGCTTCTGGGCTTGGGTCGATGAATATATGCATATGGTTAAACGCAGCTTGTAAGCGGATATGTTTAGAAAGCAACATACCGTTACCAAATACATCACCCGCCATATCACCAATAGCAATACAGGTGAAGTCAGCGTTTTGACAATCAATGTCCATTTCTCTGAAGTGACGTTTAACTGACTCCCAAGCACCTTTTGCAGTAATACCCATAGCTTTATGGTCGTAACCCACACTACCGCCTGAGGCAAATGCATCCCCCAACCAGAAGTTATACTCATCAGATATAGCATTCGCAACATCTGAGAAAGTTGCAGTTCCTTTATCTGCTGCAACAACTAAATAAGCATCATCTTCATCTAAACGTACAACATCTTTCGGTGGTACAATTTCACCAGCAACAATGTTATCGGTAATATCTAATAAAGCACGAATAAACGTGCGGTAACATTCTTTACCTGCTTCAAAGATTTCTTGGCGAGAGCCACTTGGCAATTGTTTACAAACAAAGCCACCTTTAGCGCCTACTGGTACTATAACGGTATTTTTAACTTGCTGGGCTTTAACCAGACCAAGTACTTCTGTGCGGAAATCTTCGCTTCTGTCTGACCAACGTAATCCACCACGAGCAACTTTACCACCACGTAAATGCACACCTTCGATTTGTGGTGAATAAACAAAAATTTCAAATTTTGGCACTGGCTGAGGCATTTCACTGATTAACTCAGGCAATATTTTAAAGGAAATGTATGGTTTATCACCTTTAACTGGGTCAGCTTGGAAATAGTTAGTTCGGATGGTTGCATTAATCATCTCAACAAAGCGTCGAATAATACGGTCGTCATCTAAATTGGCAACATTATCCAGCGAGCTTTCGATCTCAGCTAGTACTTTGCTGATCGCTTTCTCTTTTGCGCTTGGCGTAGATTTACTCTTAGGATCAAAGCGTAATGTAAACAATTTAATCAGCAGTTCAGCTATTTCTGGGTAGCGCGAAAAAGTATTTTCGATATAACTTTGACTAAAACGACCACCAATTTGACGTTCATACTTAGCAAAAGCACGTAAAATAGAAACAGCACGACCTTCGATGCCGGCACCTAAAATAAGGCGGTTAAAGCCATCATCTTCTAAATCGCCATGCCATACCTTTGCAAAAGCGTCTTGGAAAAGTGTTCTAACTTTATAAACATCAAAATTACCTTCACCTGTAAGGTACATCGAAAAATCTAATATCCAGCTAGTTTCACCGTCAGCGGTTTTAATTGCATAAGGACTCTCCCCAATCACGCGTAAACCAAAGTTCTCAAGCATTGGTAAAACATCACTTAAGTGAATCGGCTCGCCGGTATGGAATAACTTCAATTTAACAAAACGGCTGTCAGATTTCTCTTCAAGCGGTTGATAAAATAGCATTTCAAGATCATTTTCAGCGCTCAGGTTTTCTAATTTTTCTATATCAACAATGGCTGAGCCTGGTAAAACTTCATCTTTATATGCTTGTGGAAATTTAACATATTTACGGCTTAACGCTTTTGCTGCTGCTTCACCGCGGTTAGCGCCTAAAGCACTAACTAATTTATCGTCCCAGTTACGAGCCGCTTCACTTAGATTCTTTTCAATTTCTTTCACGTCTATATCTGCTTTAGTTGAGTTGACTCGAACAATGTAATGGGTTCTTGCATGAACCGATTCTGAGAAAAAAGTTGTAAATTCAACTTCTTCATGACTATTAAACACTTCTTGGAGTAGGTTTTGTGTTTCGATTCGCAGCTTAGTGTTATAACGTTCTCTTGGCACATACACCATACACGAGTAGAAACGATCGAAGGCATCACGACGAACAAATAACCCCGTATAATCTCGCTCTTGCATCTGTAAGATACCAGTAACGTTATGCAACAGCTCATCTACCGAAGATTGTAAAATTTCATCTCTTGGGTAAGTTTCCAATATATTAATAAGTGTTTTGTAGTTGTGAGTGCCTTTAGCAAAAGGAGATGCTTGACAGACGGCCATAACTTTAGAATTGATTAGCGGTAAGTCTAACGCGCTATTGGTGTAATACGCTGAACCAAATAGACCTATAAATCGCTCTTCACCAATGACGTTGCCTTTATCATCAAAACGCTTAACACCAATATAATCAAGTTGTGCTGGACGGTGAACACGAGAGTTTGAATTCGTTTTAGTCAAAATAAGGTGGCTTTGTCCTAATGCGACTTCTCGCCCTGTTTCACTTAAACTCGAAACTAGACGTGATTTATTTCCTGGTGAATTTTTCATTAAACCAAGACTTGATTCAACATTAGCCTCTAGAGAGATATCACCTTTAACTGCTTTCACATCATATGAGCGATACCCCATTAACGTAAAGTTATTAGCTGCCAGCCAATTTAAGAAGCTCAACGTGTCTTCTTTATGTGCTTTAGTTCCGGGGTAATTAGCCTTTTTAACGTCGGTAATCACCTTGTTTAAGCAAGATAACATTGGTTTCCAATCGCTTACTGTTAGTCGAATATCTTCGACTACTGACAATAATGTACCTTTAATTGTGTTCAGCTCTTCTTCCGTAGATTGACGGTCAATCTCAATTAAAAATATTGTTTCTTCTGAACTAGCTTTTAATTGGTTATCTACAATAGATGCTAAATCAGTTACTTCTAATTTATTATCTCTTACTATTTTAAGTGGAGCATTCAACATCAAATGTGGAGATAAACCTAAACGATTTAATGCAATGCGGATAGAGTCCACTAAAAATGGCATATCCTGAATAATCACTTCGATTATCGTATGACTAGACTTCCAGCCATTTTTACTTACTGACGGATTAAAAACATGGATAACAGGTGCAGTATCTTTATGTTCATTTAGTGAACTCCACAAGCTTAATGCCGCACCATACATGTCACTTTCATTGCGGTGTGCGAGATCTAGTGAAGACATGTTGCCATAAAGTAAGTGGGCAAATTGCTCAACTAATGGGGCTGTTGTACCATCAACTTTTTGTTGAATAAGTTTTGCTACATTACTTAGAATAACCGAGGGTGAACCGTTTACTAACGCCATGTATGATTCCTTTTCCTTTTAAAAAGAAAGCTTGAATAATTGATTTGTTATTTTGATAAAATTTGTTTCTTTTGACTTAATATGTCAGAAGAGCGCACTTTATACTTTATTTTTTTATATATCTGTCTATCAGAATAGACCATGAAGAGGATTTTATGAATAAACTTAGGCTATTGCGAGTGTTATTTTGTATTTTACTTAGTTAATTTTCAACAGGTGGATCAGTATTTGACTACATTAATTTACACTAAACCATGTTTATGCAGTTATGCTAAATAGATAGTGGATTAAATGGCTTCTTTATTGTTTATTTATGCAATTTATTCTAGCCATATTTCTTTAGTTTTTACTTAAAAAAAACTTAAAAAAAAACTAAACTTTATACCTTTATGGATAAAATTTAGTTTTTAAAGCTAGAGCGTTCATAGATGTAAAATAAAAGCACAATAATTTTACATCTATGTTACCCAATTGTGCTGCGGAGCATCACCACAGTAATATAACAAATTACTTTTTAACCGCTTTTTCATTTGACCATAAAAAAGCAGAAAGTGCTGGTAGTATAATGATTGCGGCTAACATATTAACCAAAAACATAAAGGTTAATAATATGCCCATGTCGACTTGAAATTTCAAATCAGAGAAAAACCAAGTAGAAACACCTATCGCTAACGTTAATCCTGTTATCAGTACTGCACTACCACGTTCCTTTAGAGCCGCAAGATAAGCATCATGAACGTTCATACCCTCTTTTAACTTAGTGCTCATGGTAGATAATATATAAATACCATAATCAACACCAATTCCTACACCTAATGCTATGACCGGTAGCGTAGACACTGTTAACCCAATATCAAGAGTTGTCATTAACCATTGCGCTAATGTGGAAACAACATAGAGCGGTATTACAACAACCATTGTTGCTCTAATACTTCTAAAGCTAATTAAACATAATGCTATAACCGCACCGTAAACATAAAACATCATAGGAAGTTGCGCTTTAGCAACCGCTTCATTTGTTGCTGCCATAACCCCTACAGGACCAGACGCTAATTTAAATTGTATTTCGTCATTACCCAGCTCTTGAGCCGTCTCTTTAACAGCAGTAATCACAGTATTGATTGTATGTGCTTTATGGTCTTCTAAAAATAAAATAACAGGCATGACACTGCAGTTATTATTAAGGAGTCCACTAGACGATGGTACACGGGCAATTGATTGCACTAACGTCTGTTGATTGCGCGGGATAACACGCCACTTTGGGTTACCTTCGTTATAACCTGAGTTAACCAGTTTAGATATCGACGATAAGCTAACGGCTGACTGTACCCCTGGAACATTTTCCATTTGCCATTGAAAACGATCTATCGTAGACATTATGTCGTAATAGGTACAAGCATTTTCTTTTGTTTCAATAATCACAGACATGTAATCCACACTGATGGCGTACCTATCCGTGATTAAAAAAGTGTCTTGATTATAGCGTGATGATTCATGTAATGCTGGTGCCCCGGCATGCAACTCACCTATTTTCAAGGCCTGCCCTTGATAGAAACCAACGACAAATAACACGGCGGTTAAAATCAATATAATTCTCGCTGGTCCTTTTGTCGCAAAACTTGCCATAAAAGACCAAACAGCACTGGTTTCACTTAATTGCCCTACTTTTGCACTGACTTTAATTTTTGTGAAGGAAAGAAGAATTGGCAGTAAAATAAGGTTAGTTAAAATAATCATTGCCACACCAATCGATGCAGTAATAGCTAATTCTTTAATAATGCCTATATCAATCGATAATAAAGTTAAAAAACCAACCGTATCTGATACGAGTGCAACTCCACCAGGAATGAGTAATGCACGAAAACTTGCTTGTGCTGCGGCGGCAGGGGTTAATCCTGATGCAACTTTTTTAACGACCGAATTTATCATTTGAACGCCATGACTAACACCAATAGCAAATACTAAGAAGGGAATCAAAATAGACATAGGATCTAGGCCGAAACCAAGACTAGAAAGCATGCCCATTTGCCAAACAACAGCAATTAATGAACAAACAATAGGTAAAATAGTTAAACGAATTGAATGACTAAAGATGTATACCATCACTGCAGTAATTGCGATAGCAAGCGCAAAGAACAGCACTACCCCCTTGGCACCTTCGGCCACATCACCAACCATTTTAGCAAAGCCAATAATATGAACACTTATATTAGCGTGCTCAAACTCTTGTCGTATTTCTTTTTCTAATTTTTCCGCTATTTTAAGGGTGTTTAGTTTTTCCCCTGTATCAGGGTTAAACTCTAATAAAGCGGCCTTAACCATGGCACAACTATAATCGTCAGCAACGATACTACCAACAATGCCTGCCTTTTCTACATTACCTTTAACAATGCCAAGACCTTTCTTAGTCGGTTGGAAATCAGCAGGAATAACAGGTCCGCCAGCAAAACCGTCTTCAACAACTTCTACAAAACGAGTACTTGGAGAAAAGAGTGATTTTACCTGTATTCGATCAACACCTGGAATAAAAAACAGCTTATCGTGAACACCTTTTAGTGCATTAAAAAATTCAGGATTAAAGATATTTCCACTACTATCACATACTGAGATCAGTATATTGTTGGCCCCTCCAAAGTTTGCTCGGTGCTTTAAGTAGGTTTTCATATAACTATGATTTAGGGGAATATTCTTAGTAAAAGAAGCATCTAACTTTATTTGTGTTGCTTGAAAAAAGAAAAATGCACTTGTAAGTACAAATAACATAAGTACAAAGAGTTTGTGGCGAAAAAGGCCTACTTCTATACGATTAGCCAGAGAAATTTTCATAGTAATATAGTTCCGAACATTATTAACTTTATAGGATTATTTTGAATAACGACTATTTAATTTTTTGGTAAAGTGAGGGTTTTAATACCCACATCTGAGACAGCAATCAATTTACCTTTAAACCACACACCGGCAATCAAAGTTTTACCATCTTGTTGTGGTCTTTGGTTAAAACTTTCACCGTCATCTGTACTGATAAGTAACATACCGTTATTGCCTAAAATGAAAATACGTTCATCCTGAGCAAAAACAATATCATTGAATAAAGCAGTGGTATCTGTGGTGACCTCATGCCAATCAAGACCCATTTCAACTTCTCGAAAAACGTGACCACGGAGGCCAGCGACTAGGAGGCTACCGCTGTGGGTTCGTCCCAGAGTAAAAAAAGAGCCATGATAAAAATTATCAAATTGTTGCCAGCTTAGACCAAAATCATTACTTTTGGCCAAAAGCCCAGCTTCTCCTAACAGAAATAAGGAACTACCATCTTGTACTAAACGGTTAAAATGGGGCAAAATGAAAGATATTTCATCTAGATACGCCGTTTCATCTTCCAATTTAAGATCATTTAAGTACTCAACATCATCTGCTAGTAAAAACTCTTGGTGAAACTCACTTTTCCATGTGCTACCGCCATCGTGACTGCGAAAAACTTGACCGTAAGCACCAACAGCAATGCCCTGTTGCTCATTTTTAAAATAAATATCAAATAATGGTTTTTCAAGCGCTGGTAGGTATTGTTGGATTTGCCAATTAAGCCCACCATCTTGACTATGTAATATAGTTGCATCATGACCTACCGCCCAACCTAACCTGTCATTTAAAAAAAATACACTGGTTAAAGTCGCTCTTAACGGTACATTGGCCTGCTGCCAATTATCACCGTCACTAGATAGTAAGATATGACCATGCTGACCAACTGCGACTAATTTATCTTGACCAAGGCGCGAAATGTCGAGTAATAATGATTTACTTGCTAAGGCTGACTCAGTTGCAGGAGAAACCTTAGCGAGAGTAGACGGCGTACTCTCAGCAAATACGGGTAATACAGAGATAAGAGAAATAACAGCAAAAGCAACTAGTAAACGCATAACAACACTCTTTCTTTATGATTTTTCGGATTTATAAATTATAGCAATTACATTAAGTTTGTGATCTTGTTGTACACAGGAAAAACAAATAAAAGTAAGGCGATCGATTGACCAATAGTCGGCTATTGGGATTGAGAGCTATGCCACCATGAGTATTTGACCCATAAAAACTGGCACTAATTTAATGTAATTGATATTAAATGCAGAACTAAAAAAAACGGCTGACAATTGTCAGCCGTTCCATGCTTCTTCTTATCTACGACCTTCACGTCTTAATGCTGCGGGGGTAAAATCCCGTTCATTAAGCGTTTTCGAGAAATCGTACATTTTTGTTTCGTTATCCAAACCAATAGCTAAATAACGACGTGATTGAATATCATGATATACATCTAACGTTGACCAAAGTGTCGGTACTTCATAATAATTAATTGCATGAGCAACCGCAACACGGTATAGCTCGTCACGGTTATCATAAATATCCGTCACAGCTACTTGCCAGCTATCTTCATCAATATAAAAGACACGCTTTTTATAAGTATGGCGAGTATTCTCTTTCAGGTTTGCTTCAACAACCCATACACGATGCTTTTCATAACGAACTAAATCAGGATTAATATGACCTGGCTGTAAAATATCATCATATTTTACTTTATCGCTGTGCAGGCGATAGTCATTATAAGGAATCAACAACTCTTGTTTACCCTTTAATGTCCAGTTGTAACGGTTTGGTGCACCATTATACATATCAAAGTCATCTGTTGTTCTTAGACCATCCGCAGCGGTTCCCGGCGCATCATAAGCAACATTAGGAGCACGACGAACACGACGTTGGCCTGTATTGTAAGTCCACGCTTGACGAGGCGTTTTAACTTGATCCATCGTTTCATGGACTAATAGTGCGGTACCAGCTAAACGCGCTGGCTCAGTAACTTTTTGCTTAAACTTAAATAAAATATTAGTTTTTTCTAGCTCATCTGCTGAGGCACCTTTAACATTATAAGGTAATAATAATGTTTCACTTAAGCCTACATAAGTGTAATTACCTGATGCGGTAGGTGCAGCTTGTCCACCTGAACGGCTGACACTTTCACCACGGTAACGTAAGGTATGATTCCAAATTGCCTCTAAACCAGTTGCAGGTACAGGGAAAGGAATACCTACCGCCGCTTGTTTAATACCATTGCCACCTTCAACTAACTCTGAACGTGTTGCATTATCTTTAACTGCTTGATAAACATGTTCAGGATATGAAGCACTACGACGTGTTTGGTAGATATTCATTTTGTAGGTTTCAGGATATGTTTCAAATAACTTAACTTGTCCTGGGGTTAACAATGCTTTGTAATCAGCAACGTTTTTAGCTGTGATGGTAAACTTAACTTTATCATTTGGAAAAGGGTCTACATGGTGATCACCTGCAGTATACCCTGCAGGTAATTTAGTAATACCACCTGTCCACTCAGGAATTGAACCATCTTTATTGGCTGCACGAGTGGCACCCATAGGTGTTAGTTCTGAGGTTAATTTTGCCGCTTCTTCAGCAGGTATTTTAGCTAAAGCACCTGTAGATAAGACCATAGAGATGGTCAATGATAATAAAGTGACTTTATTCATGTTATTTCTCATGATTTCTGCCTTAATTAAATTGAATAACTTACGCTGAAAGATACATAGTCATGATCTTCCATTTTATTAGTAGTACCAACACCACCAAAGAAACTATTGTAGTTTAAGTCTGCTGACCATTTACTTTGATAATCAAACTTTAAACCGAGTGACACGGATTTTCTCTCTTCAATAAACATAAATAATGGATCTGGTGTAATACCTTTAACATCATGAGAAAATACAACGCGTGGCGACATATTAATACCAGCAACAACGTTGGTATAATCAAGCTTTGCTACAGCACGGTAACCCCAAGCAAACTCTGTAGGAAATGGGTTAGTTTCAACACCACCTTGTAATACGTGCATAAGACCACTAGTGCTACCACTTCGCGCGGTACCTGGACCGTTTAAACGTAACTCACTTTGCTCTGGCATATCATTAATATTGATACCACCAACTTCAACAAGGCCAACTAATTGACTAGCACCAAAAGTGGGACCAAATAAATGTGTAAGCGTCATTTGAGCTTGAACAGTGTCAGATAATATATAGCCATTTGCTGTTTGACCCGACTGATATGCCGTGCCGTCAGCTTGTACCATTTGAGAAACACCGTCTAAAGCGGCATAAGCAGGATTTCCAGTGTTCGCAAGTTGTTGAGGTACCGCAGCAAAAAGCAATTCAACATCATCAATTTGCAATGGTTCATCTTGTCGATAGCTTACTTCACCAGCAAAAGCTGTTGTGCCTATAGTGGTGTTAAAGCTCATCGCATACATTTTGATGTCTTCTACATAGTCCAGCTCTACACGTGAGAAACTTTTTAAATCTGAATAATTATTTTCGGTTATTTGCGTAGTAGCTAACATAGCAACATCACCACCAATAGATTCAGCACTGAAATTTGCAGTTACCCCAGAAAATATTGGTCGACGACTATGATAGTTAACGTGGTATAGACTGAATTCAGTATCATTGAGCTCAGGTACAAACCAAGATAAACGTAAACCATATTGGCCGCCATCATCTGGTTCATTTTCAGCTTGTGAGCCTGGAGCGCGAAGCGTTAAATTACCAGCATAAGCTGAATACATTCCACCAGCTTGAGCTTTAGCTGTAGCAAGCGCTACAGAATCTCCCGTAGCAGCTGCTGCACGAACCATATCACCTATATTATTTAAGCCCGAAATCAAATAATCAAGGTTCATATCCGGATTACCACCAAAACCTAACTGAACGTTATTGTATTGGCCACCGTCTCCGGCAAAGTCATTGGTAGAAAAGTAACTTCCTGGCGGTGGTAGAATTGTTTTTTCCCAGCTGTACTGATAAAACATCTCTACGTTGAAATTATCTGTAACACCTAAAGAAGCCCATAAAGCACCAAAAGGTATAAAGGCTTCTTTTACTTCCGCGCCGGGTGCACGTAACCGCGCAACATCTACAGGGTTTATCTCACTAATACCATGAGAAATTAACGTACTTTCACCCCAGCTAATGACTTGATCGCCGAGTCGTACTGACAAAGGCATGTCACCAAGTTCAAAATCACCATAAACATAAGCATCAAGAAGGCGTACATCTTGACAGACTTGTTTTTTCGCTTCGCTGTCACGGCAAGGATCGAAGACATTACCTGTAAGCGAATTCGATGAAGCGCGGTCTTCATCCATCATAGCGTAATCATAAAAGTACATACCACGAACAAAAACACCAACATTTTGATATTTAATATCTAATTCATGTACACCTTTAAATATTTTAGAGAAGCTTTCACCGGCATTGTAGTTTAAATTACCGGCATCACCATTCGTAGAATAGCCGCCCTTGCCTTGTGCCCAAACATCTTCTTTAGTAGGCATAGGGGAAAATATTGAATAGTTACTAAAATCAAGACCATTATTGGCGTTGTTTGACTTACCTATGTTGTCATTCCAGTTCCTATTTTCTGTACGCCAGCTTGAGCCAATACTGAAGGTAGAATCAAAGCTGATTTCTACATCACCTAGCTCCCATCTTGCTGCTTGAGCAGTATTAACTATGGAACTTAATACTGACAGTGAAAGTGCGGCAGCAATGCCTACAGCTAAAGGTTTTTTGGCAAAGCCATGTTGAGGCTTATTTTTCATCTATTCTCTCCCCTGTGCTAAACATGATACTAAAAGATAAAAGTTCTGTGAAAGTTCATCTTCATAAATGTAATCAAAAGTTAGTTTTTGTCTTATTATTTATCTAACGGCAACAATAATTACATCATTTGGCGCATGTAGCAAGCGCAAAGGTACGAGTTAAAGCCCCATATTTTAATGACTTGCACTGTAAAAGCCGTATGTTTTAATACCTTGTTTAAAACTAGCGTTTAAAAACAAAAGATTACAACACGGTCATTGTTTTATAAGTTCATGAAATTACGTTGTTTTGTTTACATTGCTAAGATCAATAAAGGCATGCTATGGTCAGACCACTGTTTCAAGTGTTTACTCTATTTCATTGCAAACTTGATAAATTATTTGAGCTTAGATAGGGATAAAAATTTGTTTTGCTGTGTTTGTAAACAAAAGTAACCTTGAATACCAATAGCAGTGAGATACTTTCGTAAATGCATGGCTGGAAACTGAACTTTAATGCCCTGAGTCGTAGTTACCACAACGTTTTGAACTTTTCCTTGGTAATAAGGCAGGAAGTCATTTGCAGTAATATTGAGTGAGAAGTAATATTTCATAGCTTTATATAGGGGTTATAGAAATAGACAATCGTAACGTGCTTATTCGCAACAAAAGCACGTTACTCACTGATGATATATCAAGTATTAATTGAGCTTAATCATTAAGGGCTGCATCAAGCTTTTCTTTCAAATCATTCGATAAATTACCTAATTCCTGTAATTTAACTAATTCTGCTTTCATAAGCTTTTGATAAACAGGTGCAAAACTTTTATATTGAATAAGTGGAGTAATCAACCTTGAAGCAACTTGTGGGTTAATTTCGTTTAGTTTAGCAATTTGTTCAGCTAAAAACTTGTAGCCTCGCCCTGTTTGACAATGGAAGTATTTAGGATTATTCATCGCAAATGCACCAATTAAAGAACGTGCTCGGTTAGGGTTTTTCAAACTAAACTGTGCATGTGATAATAAATTATCAAGACGAATAAAAATATCATCACTCACAACACTGGCATTAAGGGCAAACCATTTATCCATTACTAAGGTCGTCTGCTGCCATTTATGCTCAAAATGTTGTAGCTGTTTATTCAAATCCACTAAGTTGTGTTTTGCTGAACAAGTTAAAGCAGCTAAACTGTCAGTCATATTTTCTAGCTCAATATCGAGATTGTCTGTTGCCAGTTCATATTGCTCTGTGACCAAATATTGATATTGTGGTAAGAGACTAAGGTAAACTAAACAAACATTTTTTAATGCTCTATTAGCAACCATGTCATGTGATGAATCTGTCTGCTGACATAGTTGATAACTTGCAAGTAATGCGTCTTGGCTACCTTGAGCAATATAGTCAGATAATTTCGCAATAGCAGTGGTTAGTGCAATAGGTTCAACATCGATCATCAAACTCGCTGCTTCATCAAAGCTGGGTAATGACAACTGTTCAGCAATGAATGCGCGATCATCCTCGCCTGTTAACATTGCATTGATTGCAACAGGCAGTTCATTAGGAATAACAAATTCTGCATCAAAGGTTAATTGTTGTATGTATGACATTAAGAGCTTTTGGCCCGCGTCCCAACGACAAAAACTATTATTCGCTGTTTTCATGATGGTTAATAAACTACTTTCATCTTGCTCAAATACTAACTTAACTGGGGCACTAAAATCACTTAGCATGGCTAAGGTGGGCTTATTTGTAAAACCATTAAATTGCCAAGTTTGCTCTGCTTGGGTTAGTTCTAGTAATTTACCTTGATTAGCCATGTCACCAGCTGCACAGATTAATTCAATTTTTATAGGAATATGTAACGCTTGCGGCTCTGGTTGTTTTTTAGTAATAGGTGATTGTTGTGATAACGTTAAGCTATATACGTTGGTTACAACATCAAATGCTTCATTAACCTTGATTACAGGTGTACCCGATTGGCTATACCACAACTTAAATTGGGTCAGGTCTTTACCACTCGCATCACTCATCGCATTAATAAAGTCATCACAAGTTACTGCCATGCCATCAAAACGAGCAAAGTATAAATCCATACCTTTTCTGAACTTTTCCACACCAATTAAAGTATGCAACATACGAATAACTTCAGAGCCCTTTTCATAAACAGTGAGCGTATAAAAATTATTCATTTCAAGTACTTTTTCAGGACGTATTGGATGCGCCATAGGCCCTGCATCTTCAGCAAACTGCTGTGAACGTAATAAACGCACGTTTTGAATTCGAGTAACTGCACTTGAATGCATTTGTGCACTAAATTGTTGATCTCTAAAAACGGTTAAACCTTCTTTTAAACTTAACTGGAACCAATCTCGACAAGTAACTCTGTTTCCGGTCCAATTATGGAAATATTCATGGGCAATTACCGCTTCAATATTAAAATAATCGCTATCTGTTGCACATTGGCTATCTGCCAAGACATATTTTGAATTAAAAACATTTAAACCTTTGTTTTCCATCGCGCCCATATTAAAAAAATCTACCGCGACAATCATGTATATATCTAGGTCATATTCGAGACCAAAGGTCTGTTCATCCCAAGCCATAGATTTTTGTAATGACACCATGGCATGTTCAGCTTTAGCTAAATTGCCTTTATCAACAAAAATCTCTAGTGCTACTTTTCGCCCTGAAACTGTAGTAAACGAATCTTCAAGCAGATCAAAATCACCCGCAACTAATGCAAATAAATAACATGGTTTAGGATAAGGGTCATGCCAAGTAACAAAGTGTTTATTATCGGTTAAATCACCTGATTCAATTTTATTACCGTTTGATAATAAATAGGGATACAAATTTTTATCCGCAATGACTTTAGTAGTAAACGTCGCCATGACATCGGGTCTGTCAAGGTAATAGCTGATCCGCCTAAACCCTTCCGCTTCACATTGAGTACAAAATGCATCCCCTGATTTAAATAAACCCTCTAAAGCTGTATTTTCTTGCGGGTTAATTTCTGTAGTGATAGTCACTGAAAAGTTATTTGCACTCGGCATACTGCTTGCTGGAATTATCAGTAACGTATCTGAATATTGATATTGCTCTTTACTCAATGCTTGGTTATCAATAATGATTGAAACCAAAGTTAAATGTTCTCCATTTAAGACTAAATCTTGCTGGGAACCACTCTTTCGCTCTAGCGATAGCTCACTTATAACTTGGCTACAAGTATCGTCTAAAGTGATAGTTAAATTAACCGTATTAATAGTGAAGTCTGCTGGGCGGTAGTCCGCGAGGAAACGAGGAGTAGAATCAGTCATATTTTTCCCTTAAATAAACATAAAAGCCTGCTCGATACAGGCTTTGTCAATTGAATTTATGTTCGCGCTAAAATCAGATTAACTATTTTCTTTTATATACTTAATTTTATAGCCAATGTAACCATATGCAATAGCTAACACTGGATTAATTAAGTTAAAAAAACAATAAAAAATATAATCATAGGAAGTTAGTGCTAAAGCCCCGAACATAAATGCACCACATGTATTCCAAGGGATCAGTGGTGATGTTATCGTACCAGAGTCTTCTAGAGTACGACTTAAAACGGTCGGGTGTAATCCACGACGTTTATACTCTTCTTTATACATTCTACCCGGCATAACAATTGCCATATACTGATCTGCTGTGATGAGGTTAGTACCTATACAAGTTGCTACAGTACTTGCTATTAAGCTACCCGTTGATTTAGCCGCTTTTAAAATTGTATCGACAAACCGTTTTAACATACCTAGATGCTCAAGCACCGCCCCAAAACTTAATGCACATATTACTAACCAGATAGTATTTAACATGCTCGACATGCCACCACGACTCAATAATTCATCAATTTCACTATTACCAGTTTTGACTACCACACCGTCAAAAAATGCAGTCCAAATAACTGTCAATATAGCTTGAGCTCCACTTAAGCCTTCCTTAGCCATACTGAGAATTAGTTCTTGTTGAAAGATTGCAGCCCACACGGCTCCTATTATTGCGCCAATTGCAACAGCAGGAAAAGCGGGCATCTTTTTAAAGGCTAAAAATAATAACACCAATAACGGGATAAGGTTTACCACACTGATATTATATGTAGCTTCTAATGTAGCAGTTAATGTTTGAATGCTCTGCGTACTGCCAATATTTTCAGAAGAATGATTAAAGCCAATGAATAAAAATAAGATAAGAGCAATTGAAATTGACGGTATTGTTGTCCAAAGCATATAACGGATGTGAGCAAATAATTCAGTGCCAGCAACAGCCGGAGCAAGGTTAGTTGTTTCTGAAAGAGGAGAAAGTTTATCACCAAAATATGCCCCTGAAATTACAGCTCCTGCGGTTACGGCTGTAGACATTTCAAAACCATTGGCAATTCCAATAAAAGCGACACCTACAGTTGCAGCGGTTGTCCAGGAGCTCCCTATACTCATAGCAACAATGCCACAAACCAAACAAGTAGCAGCGTAAAACCAACTTGGGTCAATAATTTTCAGACCATAATACACCATAGTTGGCACTGTACCTGATAGTAACCAAGTACCAATTAATGCACCTACGGCTAATAAAATTAGAATAGCACCTAAAGAAATTGAGATACCATTAACAATGGCTTTTTCAATTGATTCCCAGGTATATTTATTTTTTAATCCAATTAAAATAGCGATGCCCATTGCTAGCAATAATGCAATCTGATTTGGTCCAAAAGATGAATTGTCTCCGAATAATTGAACTGATGCTGTTAACATAATAACAAGAGAGATAAGCGGCAACATAGCATCAAACATGCTTGGCGCTTTTGGTTTAATCGATTCTGACATAAAAGTAGTTTACCTTAATATTGTATTTTTTATTTTAAGTTAATCTAAACGGCATTTTACATGCCCAGTGAAATGTAAGTTGGTCACTAGCTATTGTGTATTAAAAAAGAAATTGAAGTTAATATCTCTTTTAATTGTTCAACAAAATAAGTCATATTATAAAAAAACCGCCATTATTAGGCGGTTTTAAGCAGCACAACAATTGACACTATTTTTTAGCGATTTTACCTAAAGAAATAAAGTCAAAGGTGATACGCGCAGCTTCATCTAAAAATGGGTCAAGATCATCCAGCTCATCATCTAAATCATCTAAATCAGCAATTTTTTCTTTACCTAAAAGTACAAGTTGTTCATTAACTCGTAATAAACGTTTAGTTTTACGTAGCTCACGCTCAGACTGACGAGTAGCAAGATTTAATGAAATAGTTTTATCATCTTTTTCTGCTTGGTAGGTACTAATATCTTCAAGTAAGTAATTAAACTCTGGATTGTCTTTAATACGTTGCTGATAAAGTGAACTTAAATATTCAATATCTTTATTCAGTTCATTTAAAGGTGTATATTTTGCTTGTTGAATATGATCCCAAGGCAGCGCATTCTCCTCTTTGCTTTCACCCCAATCTTCAGGGTTTATTGCCGTTGGGAAGGCTATATCAGGTAAGACACCACGATGTTGGGTACTACCACCGTTAATTCGGTAAAATTTTGCAATAGTATACTGAATACTACCTAATGGCTTTTCGTATAAGTCATAGACACGACCTAAACCGCGATGTTGTTGAACAGTCCCTTTACCAAAGGTATGTTCACCAATAATAACGCCACGACCATAATCTTGAATTGCAGCAGAAAAAATTTCTGAAGCTGAAGCGCTGTATCGATCGACCATGACTGTTAACGGGCCATCAAAGAAACTAATACCATCGCGATCACTATTTACTTGAATACGATTTGCACCATCTCGGATTTGAACAACTGGACCTTTATCAATAAATAAACCGGTTAGTAAAGTCGCCTCACTTAACGAGCCACCACCATTGCCACGTAAATCAACGATTATAGCTTCAATACCCTGGTCTTTTAATTTGGCTATTTCTTTCTTAACGTCTTTAGACAAATTGTTATAAAAACTTGGGATGGTGATCACACCCAGCTTTTTGCTGTCTGTAACATCTGGATTTTGTAGGTAAACTTCAGACTTGGCAGCCCTATCTTCTAACTTAATGATATCTCGAACAATAGAAACAATTTTGAGATTTGCTTCATCATCACTATCACCTGATAATATTTGTAAACGTACTGTCGTACCTTTTGAACCTTTTATAAGCTCTACAACATCATCTAAACGCCAACCTATTACATCTTCAAAGTCTTTATCACCTTGAGCCACACCAACAATTTTATCTTTCGATTTAAGTTGTTTGGACTTATCAGCCGGGCCACCGGTAACGATACGATGAATAACTGTATAATCTTCTATTGAACGAAGCTCAGCGCCAATCCCTTCAAGTGACAGGTTCATATCTACTTGGAAACGTTCAGCATTACGCGGCGATAAGTAGGAAGTATGTGGTTCCACTACACGCGCAAAGCTATTCATAACAAGTTGGAAGGCATCTTCACTTTCACTTTGCTTTAATCGTTTTATCGCATAGTTATAGCGTTTGGTTAATACTTCTTTAATTTTTGGCCATTCTTTCTTAGTTAAGGTCAGATTTAACACATCTGATTTAACCTTTAAACGCCATAGGTTATCTAGCTCTGCTTCACTAGTAGGCCATGGTGCTTCTTCACGGTCAAAAGAATAAACGTCTTCTTTGGTGAAATCGAAAGGGTTTTTATCACCTTTAACATCCAACAAACTAAGTGCATACTCATACCGCTCTAGCCGCCTTTGTAAATTTAAATTAAAAATATCATAAGCTATGTCTAGTTTTCCACGAGTCAGCACCGAGTCAAATTCGAGACGGTATTTTTGAAAATTATCAACATCAGTCGCTAAAAACACATTACGAGCATAGTCTAATTGTTTTATGAAACGGTCGAAAACTTCGCCTGATAAATCATCATTTATGGTGACTTTTTTATAATGTGCGCGAGTAAATCGTGCCGTAATGCGCTTGCTTGCTGTGGCATGCTGAGATTCAGGCATGAGTACAGGGAGTTCTTCAGGAGTATGTGGTTTTTCTAACGCAATTGCGCTAACGGATAAACCTAACGATAAAGAGACGGCGAGAGCGATACGACAAAATTTTTGCATGCATTAACTTCCTATTCAATTTCTATATGACTTAAAATTATTACTAAGTCTGCCAACACACCTAAAAGTGTGTCAGCTATTGATACTTTTATAAGTAGATATTTTTAAGTTGAGTCTTAATTACCATGCCTGAATCAAGCTGTACGCTTATATCTTTACCAGATATTTCAGTAATGGTGGCATTCATTGGTGAATTACCTAACTGTACTCGAACTTTGCTACCTACTTTGATTGTAGCTGATTCAACAGGTTTAAGTGGAGCAGCTTCTTTTTTTACAGTTGTTTTGCTTGAAGACTTAACAGATTTGTATTTAGCTGAATCACGTTTTTTATCTGCAGGTTTAGTACCGCCTGCTGCTGTTGTCGTTTGTTTACCTTTATAAGTTTTTTTGCCGTCGCTGTCTGTCGCTTTTTTGTTACCAAATTTTTCTTGGCTTTCTTTTAGCGTTTTGCTTGCATAAGCAGCTTGGTCTTCATCAATTTTTGCAACTTCTTTACCGTCAAAATCAACACGAGACGCGCCTACTTTGATGACTTTTAAATAGCGCCAGCTGCTTGTATAATGTCTTAAAGCTTGACGTAATCGGGTTTTGCTAACCGTCTCATCTTCATTAAGCTTTTCTGCTAAATCTTGGAAAATTCCAATCTTAAGCGGTTTAACTGGGCCTTTAATCGAAAAACACTCTGGGAATTTTTCAGCTAAATAAGCAATGATGTCTTTAGTACTTGTACGTTTAATTTCAGTTTCCATAACTACACTTTTTTACAAATTAAATTAATTAAGCTAGCTTTACTTTTGAACAAGAATCACTGTATTAAAAGTAACTCCAGCAAGAAAATAGCGGCAATGTTTATCTTTCTTTATTCTTGAGATTGTAGATGTTGCTCAGGATTATCAAGCACATGCTTACACCAATCATATATATCTTCTGTTTCTATTTCAGCAATTGCTTCTTGGCCTATCCAAGTATCCCAAATAAGCGCCAATAACTGCTCCAAAACTTCTGTTTCTATATCTTCTTCAGCTAAGTCATACAGAGTATGATAAATTTCATTTATACGCTCAGCAACTTCTTCTTCCTGGCCATCCCAATCCCCAACAATCTCTTGGGTAACTAGATAGTCATGAATGACCACAAATTCTTTCATTTAACCTTCACTTTTCTGTTGCAAACAATGTGTAACTTTTTTTGCTAATTAGTATTTTACATTCATTATTAAATTAATATTTTTAGTTCTTAGAATGAATACTTATATTCCGCTCAAAGACTTCAACTATAGCAGAAATACCCTGTTCGTCTTCTTCATTAAAACGGGAAAAAGCAGTACTATCAATATCTAAAACGCCAATGACTTTGCCAGCTACTTTCACCGGAATAACCAATTCAGCATTACTACTTGCATCACAAGCGATATGACCACCAAATTTATGAACATCAGCTACACGTTGAACTTCTCCTGTTGATGCACATGTACCACAGACTCCTCGTCCAACAGGAATTCTTATACAAGCAACTTTTCCTTGAAATGGCCCAAGCACTAACTCATTGTCAACGAGTCGATAAAAGCCAACCCAATTAACTTCACTTAAATGCTCAAAAAGTAAGGCACTTACATTTGCCATATTGGCAATAATATCAGATTCATCATTGATTAGTGCTTTAGTTTGCCCTAATAACTCATGATAAAACTCAGCTTGACTACTCATTTAAACATACCACTAAAGAAAGCTATAATAAAAAGCGCTAACATACCTAAAAACACAGCATATTTAAAGCTTTTCTCTTACATTTAGTTAACTTTTGCCTATTATATGCATGAAATTTAATCTTCAAGGTTAAATTTCACTGATACTCGCGCATTAATAGTTTGATTACCAAGTTGTGATGAGTGCCCCTTTGACCCCACATCACTCATCATAGCCTCGGCATACATAGGTCGGTAATGATTACTTGAAAGTTCTTTAACAAACACTAAGTCCCCTAGGTTTCGACCGGCCTGTTTACTCATACGTTGAGCTTTCTGTTTTGCATGAGTAATCGCTTGTAATAGTGCTTGTTGGTAATATTCATCTCTTCCTTTAATGCTCATCAATAATGAAGAAATATGACTGACATTTATTTTAATAATTTGCGTTAAAAAACTGTCATAGTCCTTTATTTTTTTGAAATTAACAGTAATCTGACGACTTAACTCAAACAGTGTTCGTTTTTGTTCGTTAGTATTATTATGTTGGCTAATGCTCTGGCCATCAATATAAACACTACCTTGCCTAGCTTTTTTTAATTCGATGCCTTGTACCTGAATTGAGGGTTTTTCTTCTAAAATGCGAAGGTTAACTCGTGCTGATGATATATTTTCCTCCTTTACACCAAGGCTTTTAGCCGCTGCGACCACGGAGTCACTTTTTTTGTCAACTAAGGCTTGTAGCTTACTTGGTACTCGGCCACGCTCTGTCACTGTTAACGTTAATGAAAACTGGTCTGGAATCACGACGATATTACCTTGGCCAGTAACCTCAATTCCACCGACATCAAAAGCACTTACCTGAGTAGGAAATACCAACACACAAAATAGTAATGTACAATACGTACTAAGTTGTTTGGACTTAAATAGAGCAAGGGGAAATAAGCGACCCAATGATAACAATTTCATAGTATTTCCTTAAATTAAACCTTAAAAAATCTTAATTTTAAACACACAACGCTAAAAAGATTCACTGTTTTATTTCAACATCGTCAATAAACTGTAAAAAACTGGCTCTGTCCGCTGCACTGGCTTTCTTCCACCAATATTTAAGCATAGGTACAACATCAACTTCGTTGATAACTTTTTGACTGAATCTTTGCTCTTTTTTATTTGTCGGGGAACTCACACTATTATCAATGCTGCTAGTAACAACATTGGGGACTGATATAGATTTTATAACTTTGCTGACCTGTTTCGCTAGGTCATATTCACTCAACTTCTGTAGTTCGATAACGACCTCTTGCTGATTTTCATCTAGCAAAGTAAGTTCAGGATTTTTAACAAAAAGCTCTGCCGCCAATAAATCAGTTATTTTAATGGTTGATAAGCGCAGTTTTTTCTGATTTTCGCTACTAAATTTAACAACAAAATAATCAGATTTTATCAATCTTTCTTCGGCAAGATCTAGGTCTTCAAAAACATCTTTGTATTTAATAACTAATGTATGATTTCCTTTTGCCAAAGTAATTATTCGCTTTTCCCTGAAAAAACCATGTTCTATGGTTTTATCATCAACATCTCGAATAACTAAATTATCAGTGATTATTAACTCAGTTGCACTCGCTTCGAAAATAAGAAAATTACTTAACATATAGATTGTGAAATATATGCTTATTAACGCTTTATTGAAAAAAAGTAATCTATTGTTTTTATCAGGCAAACTGTATTCCACGACAGAAATTAAAGTGATAGCTCTTTATAAACTGCTTAGCGGTTAAATAAAAGTAAAAAGATGTGATCAATTTAGAAACCATTGCAGCATAATTTTTTAAAATTAATTCATGATACTTTTAAAGTTTTACTTTTGTACAAAATGCTACTCGTAAAGTATTTTCTTGAAGCCAGTTATAATAATTTACCCAAAAAATAAACTACATAATATTGACTAACTACGTATTTTATTGGGACATAACCCATATTTCACTTATATAAAAATTGATTGGATTTTGCTCTTCCCATTATCTACAGCTAGACATTCACTCCGTGTCATGCTTATTATGCTGTTAAGTTAACGTGTAACGAGCAAACATGGATGGCGAGAAACTCGACATTAGCAAAATTATTTATTAACACTAAAAGAAATATTAGCTACCTGATTAGTCATATAGTCAAAGCTGACGATATTGATGATATCGTTCAAGAAACCTTTGTTAAAACTTATGAAGCCGATTTAAAGCAAGAAATAAAATATGTACGCAGTTATATGTTGAAAACTGCAAAAAATCTTGCTTTAAATCATGTAGCTAAGTGGGATAATAAATATAAAGATTCCCTAGAGGATTTCACCGAACCACTTGTTCAATTAACAAGCACCAAAGTTGAGGATGATTATGAAAGCAAAGAGCAATTTTTGTTTTTTTGCCGGGCAACCGATCAACTCTCGGGTTCCGTTCGTAAATGCTTTATACTTAAGAAGGTTTATGGGTTAAGTCAAAAAGAAATTGCTAGCTATTTAGATTTAAGTGAAAGTACCGTAGAGAAACACATTGCTCAAGGTCTATTAAAAAGTGCAATGTATATAAAAAACATGAATCAAGATAATGGACAAAGTATTAAAAATACTAAAGCCGAACAGCAAACGCAAAGCTATCAAGTAAAAGCGTCAGTCAGTAAATTGAGATAAATGAATGGGTAATGTTAGCCAGCTATTTAGTAAGAAGATTGAAAGCCAAGAGGACGATAATATTCAAGAGCTCGCTTGTCTCTGGGTAAGTCGTATGGATAGAGGCTTAACTACGATAGAGCAACAACAACTTATTGCTTGGTGCAATCAAAATACTCGACATCAAAAATCTTTGCATGAGATGGCTGCTTTTTGGGATAATTTAAGTGTATTAAATGAATTAAGTGCCTTATTCCCTTTAGTCGGGGCAAAAGAAAAGAGGATACAAAATAAATTTGTCTCTGTTGCTGTAGCTGCAAGCTTAGCTATTGTTTCTATTATAAGCGTAAATGCCTTAACCAATGAATCATTTCTACCTTTCCTCCCCTCATTTAACGAGCAAGCGCTAAGTCAAACCCAAAATTTTAATACTAAAATAGGGGAACAAGCGAGCTTTACTTTAAAAGATGGTTCACAAATTCAATTAAATACCAACAGCCGGATTGAAGTAAATTACAGTGCTAAGCAACGATTGTTGACATTAGTGCGCGGGGAAGCACGTTTTGATGTAGCGAAAGATATGAACCGCCCTTTTACTGTTGTTGTCGGCGACAAGTCATTCACTGCACTAGGTACAGTTTTTAATGTGCAAAAAAGCAGCCAAAAGACCATGGAATTAGTGGTTACCGAAGGAAAAGTATTAATTAGTAAAGCGACCACTGCAGTAAATGAGATTAGAAATACTCTAGTGCAAGCAAATGAGGTCTCAGAGACAAGTGCGTTAGCTGCAACATTGGTCGTCTCTGGTGAAAAAGCGGTTATTGCCGAACATTCAACCTCAACAAATTCTACTCCAATAGAAAAAGTATCTTTAGATCAAATTCACCGAGATCTCGCTTGGCAACAAGGTATGCTAATTTTTGAAGGTGAGCCATTGTCTATTGCGTTAGCTGAGATTAGTCGTTATACCACCAGTGAATTTGAGATTATTGATCATGAATTATCGCAATTACATGTCGCTGGTTACTTTAAAGCAGGTGATATTGATGGATTACTCCTATCATTGCAAAGTAATTTTGGTATTAACTTTAGCAAGAAACCAGATGGTACTATTTTGCTAACAGCCACTAATTAAGCCTTACCTCACTATAAAATTCTTTTCCGCCTCCCCCAGTGAAGGCTTTATTAATTCGACTGATAGCCATTATATATTGCTGGCAATTTAGCCATACATAGCACAAAATAAAAAATTAGAATAAATAATAAAAATAAATTAGAGGATTTCCCCTGCTTAGCTGTTTATTAATATTGCGCAGTTGGCGAAAGCAATTTCGTCAGAATCAAGTATCAGTTCGGTATATCTTGTTTAGTAATATCACACTAGTAATGATGTTACTTACAAGACATGCCTGTGCTGAAGAACTAATTCGCTTTGATATTAATGAACAACGAGCTGATAAAGCCTTAATTGCATTTGCCCAAAAGGCAAATCAAACAATTATATTTTCGTTTGATTTGACCAAGCAACACCAAGCAAAATCTTTAAAAGGTTATTATCCTGTATATCCTGGCCTAAAAAAATTATTAAATGGCTCGGGTTTAATCGCTGTTGTTAATACCTCTGGTCAACTGAGCATTCAAGTTGATTCACATAATAAGAGAGATATAACAATGAAACATAAAAGCATCCATGCTGCATTAGTACCTATTTTACTTGGCGCAGCCAGTCAAGCAGCATTAGCTCAAGAAACACCTCAAGCTCAAGAAGAAGACGTTGAAAAAATAGCGATTATTGGTAGCCGTGTAGCTGGTCGTTCTGCTGATGACTTACCAGTACCTGTTGATATTTTATCAGCTGAAGCATTAGCGAATACAGGTCAGACAGAAGTTGGACGTATGTTACAAGCTATCGCGCCATCATTTAACTTCTCTAGCTCATCCATCAGTGATGGTACCGATGCCCTACGCCCGGCAACACTACGGGGCTTAGGACCAGATCAAACATTAGTTTTAATTAACGGCCGCCGCCGCCATCAAGCCAGTTTAATTCACATCAACACTTCTGTGGGTAGAGGTACTGCCGGTACCGATATGAACGCTATTCCTGCCGCATCGATAAAACGTATTGAAGTATTACGTGATGGTGCAGCAGCACAGTATGGCTCTGATGCAATTGCCGGTGTTATTAATATTGTACTTAACGATGCTAATGAAGGCGGAAAGGTTGCGGTTTCTTATGGTGAATACTCAGAAGGTGATGGTGAAACAACGAACCTAGATGTTTCTAAGGGCTTTAGTTTAGGTGAAAACGGTTATTTAAATACGACATTAAACTTCAGAGACCGTGGTTTTACTGACCGTTCTGGTTTACATGGCTCATGCCAATTCTCCGGCTGTACAGACTTAGCTAATGGAAACTCACTATTAGGAGATCCACGGGAGGCAACAGCCAGCCGCTCCACCTTTAGAATTGGCGATGCTGATTCAAGTCAATTTGGTTTAACCATAAATACTGGCTATGAAATAGGTGATGGTGAGTTATATGGATTTTTGACTTATTCAAAACGTGATAATGAATCTGCTGCTTTCTTCCGTCATAATAATAACAATGGTGGTAATGCACCACTACAAGATGGCGATGCAACAATTCCAGCTGGTTTTTTACCAAAAATAAATACCGATATCAAAGATATGTCTTATAACTTTGGTTACCAAACAGAATTTTCTGATGGCTCAAGCCTAGACCTTTCGTACACCTATGGTAAAAATAATATTGATTATGTTACTAGTAACACCATTAACTCTTCTTACGCAAATTCATTACGCTATCACCCAGACTCAACTTTAAGCGCTGACGAAATTAGAGCCTCTATTCCACGTCAGGCATCAGCATATGGCTTAGAGTTATCACTACAAACCCTAAATCTTGATTATACCCAAGACTTTGATTTGTTTTCATTGGCCATGGGCGCTGAGATTAGAACAGATGAGTTTAAAGTAACAGCCGGTGATGAATACTCATATCGAGACTATGATACGGATGATAAAGGTATGAGTTTATATCCTGACGATCGTTCAGCTGGTACCCAAGGGTTTGGTGGTACTGCCCCAATGCAAGAAGTAGATGAGTCTCGTGACGTCATTTCATTTTATGCCGACGCTGAAGCAGAAATCATTGACGGGTTAATTGTCAGTGGTGCAGCCCGTTATGATGATTACCAAGGTTTTGGTGACAGTACTAACTTTAAACTAGCCGCTAACTGGTCTATTACTGATAGCATAGCTATTCGTGGCGCTATGAGCACTGGTTTTCGCGCCCCATCAATGCAACAGCTATACACTGATAACATTAGTACTCAATTTCAGACCGACCCAAATGATCCCAACGGCGATCAAATTGCAGTGCAAGTCGGGACTTTTCGTAATGATTCAAACTTGGCGAAAGCAATTGGTATCCCAGAGCTAAAAGAAGAAGAAGCAACAAACTTCAGCCTAGGTACTGTTATTCAAATTACCGATGAAATAAATTTAACGGTAGATTGGTATTCAATTGATATTGATGATCGTATTGTATTAAGTAACTCTTTAGGTAAAGGATTATCATCAGCCTTAGATGCTGCACTTATTGCCTCTGGCGCAGGTGCAGGTCAATTTTTCCTTAATGGCGCAGATACTGAAACCACGGGTATTGATATTATTGCAACATGGAATACTGACTTACTTGGTGGTGATTTCAACCTAACAGCAGCTGCTAATTTTACTGAAACTGATGTGGTTAATATTTATACACCACCAGATAGTGCTTTAGGTGGCATAAACCCAAGTGATGTATTTTCTGAGCAAGCTATTTCTATTATTGAAGAATGGCAACCACAAGACCGTATCAGTTTAAATGGCTTATACACTATAGGTGATTTTAGCGTCAACTTAGCCTTTAACCGTTATGGTGAATATACGGTTACTGACGGTGGTAAACAAACTTACGGCGCGGAAGTACTAACTGATTTGCGTATTAATTATCAGGTCACTGAGAACTTATCGTTCAATGTTGGCGGTAATAATATCTTTGATGTTTATCCTGATGAAAATACTATTGGTAACTCACGCTCTGGCACAATAGAAGATGCCGATGGTAATATTATTGTCAGTAGCCCTGGGGTATTTACTTATTCTCGCCGCTCAGCACCTTTTGGCTTTAATGGCGCTTTCTACTACGCAGGTGCTGAATTTAAATTCTAACACTAGTCGATAAAGTAAAATTTAAAGCACAAAAAAGCGCAGCAAAAGCTGCGCTTTTTTCCTTCAATTGAAATAAACTAAATTAATCAAGCGTTAGACTAATCAGCCAATGCTGGTATCCTCACCCAACCTTCCATTAAGACTCGCGCGCTTCGGCTCATTATCGCTTTATTGACTGTCCATCTCCCCTCAACTTCGGCCGCTTCAGCGCCCACTTTAAGTGTACCGGATGGATGACCAAATGTTACAGAGTTACGCCCGCTACTCTCTAATGAAGCTTCACCACAAGCAGCAAGATTAACAAGCGTGCCAGGGATTGCCGCAGCAGTGCCAATGGCAACAGCGGCAGTTCCCATCATGGCATGATGTAGCTTACCCATAGATAACGCCCTTACGTGTAAATCAATTTCATTTGCTAATACTTGCTTACCACTTGAGGTGACATAGTTTTGGGCTGGAGCTACAAAAGCAACTTTAGGGGTATGTTGGCGGGCAGCTGCCTCTGAAATATCACTAATTAAGCCCATCTTAACCGCGCCGTAGGCACGAATTTTTTCAAAGCGAGCCAACGCTTCTTCATCATTATTGATGGAATCTTGAAGCTCAGTACCGGCATACCCTATTTCTTTTGCATTTAAGAAAATGGTTGGAATACCTGCTGTGATCATAGTTACTTTCAAAACACCTATGCCTGGAACTTCGAGTTCATCAACTACATTACCAGTAGGAAACATAGCCTCACTTGGGTCAACAGGTGCAATAAACTCCACAGGCACCTCTGCAGCAGGGAAAGTCACTCCATCTAGTTCAAAATCACCGGTTTCTTGCACCTCGCCATTGGTAATTGGCACTCGAGCAATAATCGTTTTAGCAATATTTTTTTGCCAAATGCGAACGGTACAAACACCGTTTTGCGGAATACGTGTTGCATCAACTAAACCAGACATAATGGCGAATGAACCAACAGCCGCAGTTAAATTACCACAGTTACCACTCCAATCAACAAAGGCTTTATCAATAGCCACTTGACCAAATAAATAATCAACATCGTGATCTACCTGCTTAGAGTTGGCTAAAATCACCGTTTTACTGGTACTTGATGTTGCTCCCCCCATACCATCTGTTTGTTTACCATAAGGATCTGGACTGCCAATAACACGCAACAGCATGTTATCACGGGCAGAGCCTGCCACCTGACAGCGCTCAGGCAAGTCAGTTAAATTAAAAAATACACCTTTTGAGGTGCCACCACGCATATAGATTGCAGGAATTTTTACTTGAGGAAGGTTTTTCATATTATTCCTTTTATTTTCGCTTCTCAAAAGGCGATTTAGTTGCGTTAAATAACGTCACATAGAAGTCTATGCACCTTACATTCGTCTTACTAAATCACCTTTTGCTTTGCGATCTATCAATTATCAAAAGCAGCAAGTTAGTTATCTAAATTGCTGCTAATAAATAAAACATCAAAGTTTGATGGTTAGACGAATTATTTTTATTGAGAGTAAGGCGCCTGCACGGAGCGTATATTTATACGTGAGTACAGGTAACGAAGCTATCATCAAAAATAAACGTTTAGCCATTAGACTTTAAGAAATCAGTGGCAAATTTTTGAAGCACGCCACCACCGTTGTAGACTGAAACTTCTTCCGCTGTGTCTAAACGACATTTCACCGGAATTTCAATTACTTCACCGTTAGCCCTAGTCATTACCACTGTCATAGATGCCCCCGGTGATGTCGTTCCAACAACATCATATGTTTCACTACCGTCAATATTGTAGGTATGTCGTGTTTCGCCATTAACAAATTCTAATGGTAGTACGCCCATGCCCACTAAGTTAGTACGGTGAATACGTTCAAAACCTTGCGATACAATAACTTCAACACCGGCTAAACGAACACCTTTTGCTGCCCAATCACGTGATGAACCTTGACCGTAATCAGCACCAGCGATGATGATCAACGGCTGTTTACGCTGCATATAAGTTTCGATAGCCTCCCACATACGGGACTCAGTACCTTCCGGTTCAATACGCGCTAATGAACCTTGCTTAACTTCGCCATTTTCATCTCGGCACATTTCATTGAACAATTTTGGGTTAGCAAATGTTGCTCGTTGTGTTGTTTCATGATCGCCACGGTGAGTGGCATATGAATTAAAATCTTCATGCGGCACGCCCATTTTATCAAGGTAAGCACCTGAAGCACTATTAAGCTGAATAGCGTTTGATGGTGATAAATGATCCGTTGTGATGTTGTCACCTAATACAGCTAAAGGACGCATACCTTTCATGGTACGTATACCAGCTATTGCTCCTTCCCCCTCTTTTTGCCAGTAAGGCGGACGACGGATATAAGTACTGGTTTCATCCCAGTCGTATAATGGACTTTCAGCGGGTTCAAATGCACCTAAATCGAACATTGGTGTATAGATTTTCTTGAATTGCTCAGGTTTAACCGCTGACGCTACAATCGCATCAATTTCTTCGTCACTTGGCCAGATATCTTTTAAGGTAATATCTTTGCCATTTTGATCTTGACCAAGAATGTCTTTTTCAATATCAAAACGCATGGTACCCGCAAGTGAATATGCAACCACTAATGGCGGCGATGCTAAGAAAGCTTGTTTAGCGTGTGGATGAATACGGCCATCAAAATTACGGTTACCCGAGAGTACCGCTGTTGAATATAAATCACGGTCAATGATTTCTTGTTGAATTTTAGGATCTAATGCGCCTGACATGCCGTTACACGTAGTACAAGCATAACCAACAATGCCAAAACCTAATGCTTCCATTTCAGCTAATAAACCAGCCTCTTCTAAATAAAGTTTGGCCACTTTAGAGCCGGGTGCAAATGAAGATTTAACCCAAGGCTTGCGTTTTAGGCCTAACTCATTGGCACGTTTTGCGACAAGACCTGCAGCAACAACATTGCGCGGATTCGAAGTATTAGTACACGAAGTGATTGCGGCAATAATTACCGCGCCATCAGGCATTTCACCCTTGGCTTCTTGTGCTTTACAACTCGCTAAGTCTTTAGCAATATCTTTAGCTACTAGATCTGCAGTAGCTAGACGACGATGTGGGTTCGATGGGCCCGCTAAATTACGACAAACTGTTGATAAATCAAATTCAATAACACGTTCATACTCGACTTCAGTTAGATCATCAGCCCAAAGACCGGTATGTTTCGCGTAAGTTTCAACAAGTGCTACTTGCTCAGGTTCACGACCGGTAAGCTTTAAGTAATCGATGGTTTGCTGGTCGATATAAAACATGCCCGCTGAAGCACCGTACTCAGGTGTCATATTAGAGATTGTCGCGCGATCACCAATCGTTAAGTCTGTTGTACCTTCACCGAAGAACTCTAAGTAACTTGATACGACTTTTTGATTACGTAAAAACTCAGTAATGGCAAGTACCATATCCGTTGCGGTAATACCTGGTGCACGTTTACCAATAAGCTTTACACCAATAATATCAGGTAAGCGCATCATCGATGGGCGACCAAGCATCACGGTTTCTGCTTCTAAACCACCAACACCAATAGCGATAACACCTAAAGCATCAACGTGTGGTGTATGAGAGTCAGTACCTACACAAGTATCAGGAAAAGCGACACCGTCACGTAATTGAACAACAGGTGACATTTTCTCAAGGTTTATTTGATGCATGATGCCATTACCAGCAGGAATCACATCAACATTTTTAAAGGCTGTTTTGCTCCACTCAATAAATTTAAAGCGGTCTTCGTTACGACGGTCTTCAATATCACGGTTTTTCTGAAAAGCATCAGCATCAAAACCCGGTGCTTCTACAGCAAGTGAGTGATCAACAATTAACTGTGTTGGTACAACTGGGTTTACTTTAGCAGGGTCACCACCTTGATCGGCAATTGCATCACGAAGGCCAGCCAAATCAACTAAGGCTGTTTGCCCTAAAATATCATGACAAACCACACGTGCTGGATACCAAGGAAAATCTAAGTCTTGCTTACGTTCAATCAATTGCTTTAATGAATCAGTTAAGCTTTCAGGCGAGCATCGACGTACTAATTGCTCTGCTAAAACGCGTGAGGTATAAGGTAATTTAGCATAACTACCTGCGCTGATTGCCTCTACTGCGCCACGGGTATCAAAATAGTCGACGTTTACGCCGCTTATTTTATAACCAGGTAAGGGTTTACGGTGTTCATAATTCATAATTTATTCCAGGAAACTTTCTAATAAACAACGGTTGCTCTCTCATATTGTTTAACTTTATACCAAGGACTATCAGGCGAAGGTATTTACCACTAGTTCAAAGATAAAAGTATGAGCATATAAGTATATGTAATTACTTTTAGACGATGAAATAGTGATAAATAGCAAATCTCTCCTACCTAGCTGAGATTGGCACAACCTTGCGTGGCTCAGAGCCTGTGTAGTCAGCACTTGGGCGGATTATACGGTTATTACTACGTTGCTCCATCACATGTGCTGCCCAACCGGTCAAACGTGAACATACAAAAATAGGCGTAAATAATTTGGTTGGAATTCCCATATAGTTATAGGTTGAGGCGTGGAAGAAATCAGCATTACAGAACAATTTTTTGGTATCCCACATGTATTCTTCACAAGCAACAGAGATATCATAAAGTGACGTATCACCATTCTCAGCGGCTAACTTTTCAGACCACGCTTTGATAATAACGTTACGAGGATCAGAGGTGCGATAAATAGCATGACCAAAGCCCATAATTTTTTCTTTACGCTCAAGCATACCAGCCATTTGCTCTTTAGCATCGCTAGGCGATTTGAATTTTTGAATCATATCCATAGCAGCTTCATTTGCACCACCGTGTAGTGGTCCGCGTAACGTACCAATAGCACCTGTAATACAAGAGAACATATCTGATAGTGTTGACGCACAAACACGCGCAGTAAAGGTTGAAGCATTAAACTCATGTTCAGCATATAAAATTAATGAAACATCCATAACACGCTCATGTTGAGCTGATGGGCTTTCACCATTTAATAAACGTAAGAAGTGACCACCTAGAGAGCTCTCAGTTGACATACAGTCAATTTCCACACCGTCATGTGAGAATTTATACCAATAACACATGATAGCTGGGAAAGCGGCTAATAATCGGTTTGATGCCTTATTTTGCTCGGAGAAATCATTTTCCGGTTCAAGGTTACCTAAAAAAGAACACCCCGTGCGCATAACATCCATTGGATGGGCATCTTTTGGAATAAGTTTTAATACTTCTTTTAATGCTTGCGGTAAATCACGCATGCTAGCTAATTCATCTTTGTACGTGGCTAATTCTTTTTCATTGGGTAATTCACCATGAAAGAGTAAGTAAGCTACTTCTTCAAAAGTCGAATTTTCAGCTAAATCAGCAACATCATAACCACAATATGTTAAACCTGAGCCTGACTGACCTACAGTACAAAGTGAAGTTTCGCCTGCACTTTGGCCACGAAGGCCTGCACCACCAATTTTTTTATCTGACACTTTTTTATCTGACATTTGACTTTCCTCATATTCTTTAAGTTTATCGGGCTTATACTTGATGCCGATTTATTATGTATTTTGGTAATTTATCCGGTAATTTTTACCTTCATTGGTTATTTATTTTTACCCTCAGAAAAGAGCCCATCTAACTTTTGTTCATAATCGTGATAACCAAGGTAATCGTATAAATCCATGCGTGTTTGCATGTTGTCTATTTCAGCCTTTTGATCACCATCAGCTAATAAGCTTTTATAAACCGACTCTGCCGCTTTATTCATCGCGCGAAATGCTGATAATGGGTAAAGCACCATGGCGCAGCCCCACTCTCCTAATTGTTCTTTATTCCAAAGCTCGGTTTGACCAAATTCGGTGATATTAGCCAGCACGGGTACATCTAACGCTTCGGTAAAGGCACGGTAATGCTCTTCTGTTTTAACTGCTTCAGCAAAAATACCATCAGCACCAGCGGCAACATATGCTTTAGCACGTTCAAGCGCTGCTGCTAACCCTTCTTGGGCAAAGGCATCTGTGCGCGCCATAATGAAGAAGTCTTTATCAGTACGGGCATCAACTGCCGCTTTAATGCGATCAACCATTTCTTCAGTGGACACAATTTCTTTATTTGGGCGGTGACCACAACGTTTTTGCGCAACTTGGTCTTCCAAATGAACCGCGGCAGCACCTGATTTTTCCATATCACGAATAGTTTTAGCAATGTTAAATGCGCCGCCCCACCCCGTATCAATATCCACTAACAAAGGTAAACTTGAAGCGCTGGTAATGCGTTGTACATCAGCAATAACATCATTAAGCGAGGTCATACCTAGGTCAGGTAGACCGTAAGAAGCATTAGCGACACCTCCACCTGATAAATAAATGGCTTGATGCCCTAATTGCTCGGCCATCATGGCGCAATAGGCATTGATTGTTCCTACCACTTGTAAAGGTTTATTGTTTTGTAACGCTAATCGAAATTTTGCGCCTGGTGATAATGTTGCTGACATATCTCTTTCCTCTTTGGTGATTCTTTCACTTAGTTAAGTATTTATTATCGTTTGTAATTCTTCAGTATCGTCTTATTAATCTTTTATGACTTTTGCTTAGGCTTTTAACTGTTTGCCTTGTTAGCCTCAAGGTTTTGCAGTGCAATTTTATGTTCAATATTTTTACGAGAAGCCGCAATATGTCGGCGCATTAGCAGCTCTGCCAATTCACCATCTCTATCACTGATGGCTTGAATAATGTTTGAGTGCTCTCTAAAGGCACGAGTAGCTCGGGGACTATGCATGCCAAATTGACAACGATACATGCGAACTAAATGATATAGCTGCCCGCAAATTAGATTGATAAGTTGTTGGTTATGGCTACCTAGAATAACTTTATAATGAAAATCAACGTCACCTTCTTCTTGGTAATACGCTACTCCATCTTGCAGTGCTTTATCATCTGCATGTTGATTAAGCATAGCTTGCATGTGCGCTATCTCTTCATCGGTCATATTAAGCGCTGCCTGCCGGCAAGCCATACCTTCAAGTGCTTCACGAGTGATGTATAACTCAAGGAGACCTTCAATAGTGCAATCGACAACGCGCGAACCAATGTTGGCTTTACGCTCGATCAAATGACACTTTTCAAGACGATTTAGTGCCTCGCGTAAGGTAGAGCGACTTATTTGGTAGTGCTTAGCAAGCTCAGGCTCGCTGATCTTGCTACCCGCCACCATTTCACCTTCAACAATAGCGTGTTGCAGCTGTTCAAAGACTTTATCTGCCGTGGTAACAGCAGCTTGTTTTGTTGGGTTTTGTAAAAGCATAGGTGTCGTATAAACCTTAATATGAAATAAATATAAACGTAAAGGTTACGTTGTCGAAATACTCTTCATTGTCGACAAACTTAATAATATAATTCAATAATATCTTAATATTTTAAATATTCAAGTAGACTTAAGTGTAATTGTCGACAATTTTTCATCAAAGATTGATGTGAGTGTAAACTTTTCGGATCGGGTGAGTAATACCATGGTCGGATAAAATAAAGCCCGTAGAAAAGTTGGGCTTCGTTAGGTCGTTGATTCGTTATTAGGTATTGTTAGTTAATAATCACTGATAGTCAGCGAGGCTTAAGTTTACTTTTTTACAAACGCTAATAACAGCTGAGTCCTTAGCCAGATATTGTAAATAACGGGCAAGGTTCGGAAAGCTTAGCGGTGGCTTTTCTAGTTCATCAGCCCAAATAAGCAACATGAATAAAAAATAGTCACATACCGTAATATTATCACCTAATAAGTATTCTTGACCCAATAATTGATTCTTTGCCATTTTTTCATTTAGTAATGATAATGATTGTTGGATAAGTACCTGCTGCGCCTTAATAATTTCTGCTGAAGAACTATCACTTTGACAATGTTTTCCGGATAGAAATAAAGCATTAAATCACTTTATAATGTATTGGTAAGATACATCAACCATCGAGTATGTAATGCTCGATTATGGTCACCTATTGCAGGAATTAATTGTGAGTCTGGATGCATCTCCCCTAGATGTAGACATATTGCTGCACTTTCAAACAGCACAAAATCCCTCTGCACCAAGGTCGGTATCTTACCTGCGGGATTAAGCGCTAAATCCTCTTTAGATTTTTGCCCTTGTTGCTTTCTATCGACTTTAATCAAGCGGTAATCAACTTGCAGGGCTTCAAGAACCAGATGAGGCGCCATGCTGGCACTCAATGGGTAATAATATAATTGGTATATAAAAACCCTGTTAAATTACTTACATTGTTCGAGTTAAAATGAGGAACCTGGTTGCTTCAAAAAATTTATTTCTTCAATAGTTGATTGACGATTTAAAATACTATTTCGGTGGGGATAGCGACCAAATTGATCAATAATATGTTTATGCTTCTTTTCAAATTCGACATTACTCACAATGCCATTACTTGTAAATAAGGTAACTGCTTCACGATGAATTGATAATGATTCACTATGCATAAAAGGCATATATAAAAAACTCCTTTGCACTGGCTCTAGCGATTTATCGGCGCCTATTGCAATTGCCTCCTGCGCAAGTGCTAATGCGATACCGTCACAAGAAAATGCTTTGGCAGTATCTCTATATATATTACGAGAAAATTGGTCAAGTATAATGATCTCTGCAAGTCGACCTTGTGCGCTCTTACGCCAATTAAATAACTCACACTGCTGAGCTGCAGCGTGAAATTTAAGAAATTTTTCAGTAATTAAATCATCAAATACGCTGTTTTTAACCCACCAGCTAGCGGGTTCTATTTCGTTGAACCAAAAATCGAGTACTTCTTGGGGTCTCATAAAATATTCCTTGTCATTTTAATGTTAACTAACCTGAACTATAAATAAGCAGCACTCGATCTATATTCCCTTTATTCAATATTCTGCGTTAAAATATGAATAAATTGAAATAATTATGGAGTATATCGCTACCTAAGCTTGTATATTTACCCTATTCAATCTAAGTTGCTTTTTTTGGAGTAATTAAATTTTCTGATACAACTCTAATGGCAATCCGTCGGGATCACTAAAGAAGGTATATTTTTTACCCGTATATTCATCGACTCGTATCTTTTCAACATCAACATCTAGACTAGTTAAATATTGATGTACCTTTTCAATGTTGTCGACAGCAAAGGCTAAATGCCTTAACCCTTGAGCTTCAGGGTAACTTGCTCTAACAGGTGAATCGGGGATAGAAAACAACTCAATTTGCCCTCCGTCCGGTAGCACTAAATCGAGCTTAAATGAATCACGCCCTGCCCGGTAATTTTCCGCTAGCACCTTTAACCCTAAAATACGGGTATAAAAATGTTTAGATTTTTTATAATCAGAACAAATAATTGCTACATGATGTATCCCATTTAACATATTTTATCTTTAAATCCATTATTCTATTTCAAATTATCTTTAAAACCATACTCTTCTAGCCAATGAATACCAACATTATGTGCAACACCTCTTTCACCACTAGTACCTACGATCAGAGAAATAGAAATATTTTAGGACATAACTAGCCCTTATATATTTATCATTGCCTAAAGAGAATTAAAATGGCTGCTTTTTATATGTTGCCATGTCACTAGGAAGAGTAAACCATGTTTGTTTTTCACTGGTCCAAATATGCATCGAGGGTTGTATTATGCTCGTATCAGCTAAAGAGCTAGGCTTTAATTTTATTTTAGCGGGATCGTCTGGGTTAAAATGATAAATACGATTACCACAACCCGAACAAAATTTGGCGGTATTGACATTACCGTTATCAGCCAAGCGGCTCCATTGATGCATTTCACCAGAAAAAATGATATCTGAAGCTTTAACTACGGCTGTAATACTAAATGCACTCGTTGATAATTTTTGGCATTGCCGACAATGACACGCTGCAATCATTAGTGGCGCAGCTAATAACTGATAAGTCACTTGTCCGCACTGACATGCGCCCTTAATTGGATAGTTACTTTCACTCATATTACGTCCTTTTTGTATAAAAAATCTGAATTCTGGATGATGGGTACTTGGTATTTAATTAAAAACAACAACTTACGATTATTAAAAATAATAGTTACCGGGTTAAATAGCGATATACTCTCGCAATGTTTCAATTTATTCGATTATCAAGGCAAAACGTTTATGAATAACAGGTTATTTATCGACGCTTTAACGCTGAGAATTGGGTAAAAGGGAGTATTGAGCAAATGCTGCTTATCCAGAGTTTAGGTTAAACAGAGACTAACCCGCAGTTAGTATGTGAATTGAAGGTAATTCCCTTAAATTATTACTTATACTGGTTGAATTACGCAAAAACGACGTTTTTATCAATCACACACACACCCGCTATTGGTCAACCGAACAATTTGCTTTTAATTATTTTCTCCATACACAAAAAGATCTCAAACCTAATGGGGTTGATATAACACTATAAAGTTAAACGCAATCGCTGCCAACAGCAAAATAAACGTAAATACTATTAATGCTCTATCAAATAAAGGACAAAAAAAAACCCACGTAATATTTACACATTACGTGGGTTTTCTTGAATAGTTCACTTATTAGCTATTAAAAAAAATAAGTGGCATCCCTAAGGGGATTCGAACCCCTGTTACCGCCGTGAAAGGGCGGTGTCCTAGGCCTCTAGACGATAGGGACACAGATTGATCTAATTATCACTTTACTAAAAAGTATAATAAATCTTTCAAACTATCTAGTAGATTGCTCTACTGAATTAATTAAACCATAATTTAACAATATAACTTTTATAATGAATAAAGTTTGGATTAAATAAAACTCTAAATCCTTATTTTTCAGTAATAAGGTAACTGTAATGCTCTCTTTATATTTATCCCTTTTAAAGGGGATAATAAAGTGGCATCCCTAAGGGGATTCGAACCCCTGTTACCGCCGTGAAAGGGCGGTGTCCTAGGCCTCTAGACGATAGGGACACAGAACTAGCTAAACGCTATTTCAGAACAATACTTATTTTTTTATAAGTTTAAGCAAACTTATTAATGCTCCTTCCCTTATTCCCTATAAATAGGAAAAATAGAAGTGGCATCCCTAAGGGGATTCGAACCCCTGTTACCGCCGTGAAAGGGCGGTGTCCTAGGCCTCTAGACGATAGGGACACAGAACTAGCTAAAAGCTATTTCAGAACAATGCTTATTTTTTATAAGTTTAAGCAAACTTATTAATGCTCCTTCTCTTATTCCCTATAAATAGGAAAAATAGAAGTGGCATCCCTAAGGGGATTCGAACCCCTGTTACCGCCGTGAAAGGGCGGTGTCCTAGGCCTCTAGACGATAGGGACACAGAATTTAGCTAATTTGCTAAACACAGAACATTGCTTATTTTTAAAGTTTAAGCAAACTTATTAATGCTCCTTCTCTTATTCCCTATAAATAGGAAAAATAGAAGTGGCATCCCTAAGGGGATTCGAACCCCTGTTACCGCCGTGAAAGGGCGGTGTCCTAGGCCTCTAGACGATAGGGACACAGAATTTAGCTAATTTGCTAAACACAGAACATTGCTTATTTTTAAAGTTTAAGCAAACTTAATGCCTTTATATCAAAATATATAAAAGATGATATAAAGAAATAGTGGCATCCCTAAGGGGATTCGAACCCCTGTTACCGCCGTGAAAGGGCGGTGTCCTAGGCCTCTAGACGATAGGGACACAAATTAAATGTTAAATAAACATATTAATTAAACTATCTATCCTTCATTGCTGTTATCTCGAAAGTTAACGTTAATAAAGAACCTAATTTGGTGGAGCTATGCGGGATCGAACCGCAGACCTCTTCGCTGCCAGCGAAGCGCTCTCCCAGCTGAGCTATAGCCCCGAAATATTCGAGTCGTTTAACAACTGGCCTAATAGCCATTAAACATGTTTTCAACCGGTGGACCTAACACTTGCTGAAAACGAGGCGCATTATGAGCAGCAGCCGATAAACTGTCAACACTTATTTGTAAAAAAAAGCATTTTTTTAGTAAGGAAAGCTCCAACTGATCGGATAACGAGCAAGGTGCTTATTTATTGTCTAATTTAAACTAACTTGCTGTAATGATGGTGTAATTATTAACCATAATAAAAGCTGTTACTTGTGGTTGATATAATACTTTTTACTGAGCATCAATTTTGACCACCCTATTCCCTCATATAATAACTTGATTCTATATACTGTACCGTTCGTTACTTTATCTTTTAGCTGTTTAACGGTATGGTTTACATATTATAGCCATACAATAACAAAAGCAGTAAAGCGTATGCAGCTCAAAAAACTTAACATAGTCGCAATTGGCGGCGGACACGGTTTAGGTCGTGTATTATCTACCCTTTCCTTTATGGGACATCAACTCACTGGAATTGTTACCACGACAGACAATGGTGGCTCAACAGGCCGATTAAGAAAGCGAAGTAGTACTATAGCTTGGGGTGATCTACGTAATTGTTTAACGCAATTAGTCGATGGTAATTCAATTGGCAGTCAATTATTTAATTTCCGTTTTGAGGGTGAAGACGAACTTGGTGGCCATAACCTAGGTAATTTAATCCTATATGGATTAGGCAAAGTTCAATCAAGCCCAATGGACTCTATTAAGCTTGTACGGCGTATCTTACGGGTAAAAACGCAAGTATTACCTATGTCAGAAACCCCAACAGATTTAATGGCGTTTTATCCTGAAGGAAGATGCCGTCTCGGTGAACTCTCTGTCGATGATATGCCTATTATGCCAAAAGACTTAATGCTAGCCCCACTAGTTAAGTCTGTTAAGCCCTGTATTGATGCCATCAATAATGCTGACCTTATTATCTTAGGCCCAGGTAGTTTCTTAACGAGTGTTGTGCCACCGCTTTTAGTTCGAGATATTACTAAAGCGATAGATAAGCGTAAGGGGCATTGTGTATTTATTGATAATATTGTGGCAGAGAAAAGCCCGGCGGCAAAATTAACTTTAGATGAAAAATTGGATTGGATAGAAAGTAATATTGGCTGCTTACCTATAGATAGTGTTATCTGTCAGGATGAAGAAACTCAATCTGATAGGGTAAATATTATTTGCCAAGATTTAGCGCATAATAAAGTTGACCATCACCATGATAATGAGAAGCTCATTCACGCTCTCGAAACCTGCGTCCAACAGATAGCTAAATCATCTACATCTTCTAAGATAGAAATAGCGAGTTAAACCTCGCTATTTTGTTAGCATAAACATGCTGTTGGCTATTTATAATGTGCTAAACCGCATCGTCTTCGCTGATACGACTGGCCACAGCACCTTTTTGATCTTTATATTTTGCATCTTCACGTTTGTTGTATGGGCGTGCTGCACTTGATGACATAGTCTCAAAGTTTAATGCGGCAATTTTCATTTTAGGCCGTAAAGCTAGCGGTAACTTACCACTATTATAAAATTCCAATACTATCTGACCAGACCAGCCAGGGTCAATTCGATGCGCTGTTACATGAACCATTAAACCTAACCGTGCCAGTGACGAGCGCCCATCAAGCCAACCAACGATATTATCAGGCAATGTCACCGCTTCATAAGTTACTGCTAATGCAAGTTCTCCTGGGTGCAAAAAGAAAGCATCACCATCAGCGATATGAATTTCATCACTCATAATCGAATTCATTGCTTCTTGTACTTCAGATTTTGGTGCACTTAAATCAATATAGGGTGCAGTATGGTCTTGAAACACTCTAAACTCATTTCCCAAGCGAATATCAACACTTACACCTGAGATCATCGAACTATCCGGTTTTGGCTCAATAATGATTCTGTCATCATCAAGGTATTGTTCTATATCTTTATCACATAATCTCATAATAGCTTGTCTTTACCTTAGTTACGCTTAAGTGCGCGTGGTTATTGTTGCTGTTATCGGGCTGGCAGTGTCACACTGTAAAAATAATTGCGCAGACATATTTCGCGCTATTTTACGGTAATGGTTAGCTATTTCACCAGCGCTATTTTCAATAATGTCAGATTCGCCAAAATCAGCGTCTTGTCGAATAGCAATATCTAAGGGTAATTGACCCAACAGATGTGTTTCATGATCCTTAGCCATATGATTACCACCAGATTCACCAAAGATATAACTTTGATGACCACAATTTTCACACAGGTGATAACTCATATTCTCTACAATACCTAATACAGGTACTTTAACCTTGTCAAACATAGCAATCCCCTTTGCAGCATCAATCAAGGCAATATCTTGTGGTGTAGTAACAATAACTGCGGCTGCTACGGGCACTTTTTGCGCCAAAGTTAACTGAATATCCCCAGTTCCTGGTGGCATATCTATTAATAAATAGTCTAACGCTGGCCAATCAGTTTCATTTAACAATTGATTAAAAGCACCACTTGCCATAGGACCACGCCAAACGGTGGCATCTGCTTCATTAACTAAAAAACCAATCGACATAGCATACAAACCATTAGCATTTATTGGGGTCATCAACTTACCATCACTGGAACTTGGCTTTGCATCTTTCAGCCCAAGCATGGTAGGTATAGAAGGACCATAAATATCAGCATCTAAAATGCCAACTTTGGCCCCTTCAGCTATGAGTGCATAAGCCAAGTTAACTGTCGTGGTAGACTTACCTACTCCACCTTTACCCGACGCTATCGCGATTATATTGGCAACCTTTCCTTGAGGTAACGAGCTTTCTGTCGATATTTCTTGAGCTTTGCCAAGCGAAAATTGACGCACTGGTTTTATCACCAAGTCAACACTGATGATAACTTCACAAGCTAAAGTGTCACCCAGGGTGTGAGCGACTAAATCTAATTCCCCTTGGCAAGCAAAGGGCATAACAAGCTTTATAATAATTTTCTTATTTGATTTCCTTTGATGCAAAATGGTTAATTCTTGGCAAACTTGTAGAACGCCTTTTGGAAAGCTATCAGAAATATAATGTGCTAGAGCTTCGTTTATCAGTTGTTCTATCTCATTTTCGTTGAGACTTTCATCGCATGACTTTACGGAGTTTTTTGGGGCTTTATTCGAGAAAATTTTACCAAACATAGTTACTTGCAGGCCTTTATAAAAGAAATAGCTAAATTAGTTGCATTCAACTAATGAAAATCATTGCTAAATTCTGTACTATTGCCAGCATTATTACCATTAAAAACAACTATTTTTCATGTCTGACTCTACATTATCTGAAGCTACATCAAACTCTTCGCCACAAAAACGTAAAATTTTAGTTACTTGTGCCCTGCCATATGCCAATGGTTCTATCCATTTAGGACATATGCTAGAGCACATTCAGACCGATATTTGGGTACGTTTTCAACGAATGCGCGGACATGAAACCTATTTTGTCTGTGCTGATGATGCTCACGGCACACCGATCATGCTTAAAGCGCAAGAGCTAGGTATAGCACCAGAGGAAATGATCAAAGGTGTGCGTGAAGAACGCATTAAAGATTTTAGTGATTTTCATATCAGCTTTGATAATTACCATACGACACACAGTGATGAAAACAAAGCATTCTCAGAAGAGATATACAACCGATTACACGCAAAGGGACATATTAAGACCCGTACTATTTCTCAGTTATTTGATCCTGAAAAAGGTATGTTCTTAGCTGATCGCTTTGTTAAAGGTACCTGTCCAAAATGTAAAAGCGAAGATGAAAACGGTGATAGCTGTGACAACTGTGGTGCTACTTATTCTCCAACAGAAGTACTAAACCCACGTTCAGCTATTTCTGGTGCAACACCAGTATTAAAAGATTCTGAACATTACTTCTTCGACTTACCTGCTTTTGAAACCATGTTATCCGACTGGATTCGCTCAGGTACTCTACAAGAAGAAGTGGCTAATAAACTCACAGAATGGTTCGATCAAGGTTTAAAACAGTGGGATATTAGCCGTGACGCGCCCTACTTTGGCTTTGAAATACCCAATGCCCCAGGCAAGTTTTTCTACGTATGGTTAGATGCCCCTTGTGGTTACATGGGCAGTTTTAAAAACTTATGTGAGAAAGAAAATATCGACTTTGACAGCTATTGGAATAAAAATTCTGACGCTGAGCTTTATCATTTTATTGGTAAAGACATTATTAATTTCCACAGCCTATTTTGGCCAGCAATGCTAGAAGGCGCCGATTTCCGTAAGCCAACAGCTGTTTTCGCGCATGGATTTGTTACCGTAAACGGTGAAAAAATGTCTAAATCAAAAGGTACCTTTATTAAAGCCAATACCTATTTAGCGCACTTAAATCCTGAGTACTTACGTTATTACTATGCGACAAAATTAACCCATAAAATTGATGATTTAGATTTAAACCTTGAAGACTTTGTCCAACGTGTTAACTCTGATTTAGTAGGTAAAGTGGTTAACATTGCTTCTCGTTGTGCTAGCTTCATCACCAAACGTTTTGATGGCAAGTTATCAACTAACATTGATGATCAAGAGCTAGCTGATGAAGTCATGGCTGCCGGTGATAACATCGCTGCTCATTATGAAGCACGTGATTTTGGCCGAGGTATGCGCGAAATCATGGCACTTGCTGATAAAGTGAATGAATATATTGCCGTAAAAGAACCATGGCAGTTAGTAAAAGATGAAGCTAAGCAACAAGAAGTACACGATATCTGTTCATTAGGTATCAACATGTTCCGCACGTTAATGATTTACTTAAAGCCAGTATTACCTGCACTTGCCGACAACACCGCAGCATTTTTAAATGACGAGCTAGTGTGGGAAGGACACAAAACATTATTAACTGACCATAAAATTAATAAGTTTAAAGCCTTATTACAACGTGTTGATATGGATAAAGTGAATGCTATGACTGAAGCGTCAAAAGATAGTTTAGCCGGCGCCGAAGAAGAAAAGAAGGCAACCAAGAAAAAGAAAGTGGCTAAACCGAGTAAAGTCGTTGATAACTCAGCGGCCCTTGCAGATCCCTTAGCGGCGGATCCGCTTTCTGAAGAAATTCAGTTCGATGACTTTGCTAAAATCGATTTACGCATAGTTAAAATCATCAATGCTGAACATGTTGAAAAGGCAGATAAATTAATACAACTAACATTAGCACTTAATGAAGAAGGCACTGAAACGCGTCAAGTGTTTGCAGGTATTAAATCAGCCTATAACCCAGAGGACTTAATTGGTAAACATACCGTTATGGTTGCTAATTTAGCACCACGTAAAATGCGTTTTGGCATGTCAGAAGGTATGGTACTTGCCGCAGGCCCTGGTGATAAAGACTTGTGGATATTAAATCCAGACGATGGAGCAATTGCAGGAATGCGCGTTAAATAACTAAAGCTGTTATTTGCATTGCTAAGTAAACAATTAAAAAAGGTATCATTAGTGATACCTTTTCTTTTTTATTAACACTATCTTATCGCCAAGACAAAAATTAACATCAAGTAGACACCGCCTTATAAAGTAAGCTCTATAGTTAAGTTAGAATGCTCAATAAATTGGGAGAAAACATATTGATAACTAAAATACGGCAGTTCATCACCAAGGTATCTTTATCATCCTACATCATATTAGCTATGCTGACTGGTTTAACATTAGGCGCATTAACGAACACTGTTTATGTTGGTGTTAATGAGGTAGCTAATGCCTTTGTGATGTTATTGCAAATGACGGCTTTACCTTATATCGCCTTATCGCTCATGGTTGGAATTGGTAGCTTGTCACAGGAAAAAGTAACTAAAACGTTTAAAAACTCCTTAGTTATTTTATTGGCCTTAGTCGCTGTAGTGTTAACTTTTATCTTATTAGCGCCCATTGCCTTTCCCAACTGGAAAAGTGCAGATTTTTATAGCCTTAATACCATCAGTACTGTCCCCGACTTTGATATAATTTCCTTATTTATTCCAACCAACCCTTTTTATGCCTTAGCCAATGGTTTAATTCCGAGTGTAGTTTTGTTTAGTCTTTTTATTGGTTTTGGTTTAATACCGGTAAAAGAGAAGAAACGAACGTTAGCTGTACTCAATGGCTTAAACCGTGCCGTGGTAAATGTAAGTAATATGGTTATGCGCTTTGCCCCCATGGGTATATTTTGTATAGCCCTTCGCGCCGCTGCGACCATAAATAACGAACAACTTGATGGCTTACAAGTTTATATTGTTACTTCAATCGTATTAGTATTTTTACTGACTTTTATTATTTTACCTGCCATTGTCGCCACTATAACGCCCTTTAGTTACCGTCAAATACTTGCTAGTTCGCGCCAAGCAATGCTCACAGCCTTCGCCACAGGAAGCTTCTTTGTTGTAATCCCTATAATTGTCGAAAAAGCTAAACAACTTATTGAGCAAATACCTTCTTGTGTTAATGGCAATAAGTTAATCAAAGCAGATGCCAGTAATATGCCGAGTATCATTGTACCTATTAGTTTTAGTTTGCCTGTTGGCGGTAAGTTATTGGCATTATTATTTACTCTATTTGCCGCTTGGTTTTCTGGTTCACAAGTAAATAGTAGTGATTATTTACAGCTATTACTTGCAGGTATTCCACAATTATTTGGTTCAACAACCATTGCGATACCAAGCTTATTAGACATTTTTAATGTACCCGGTTCATTGTTCGATTTATTCTTAGTGGCAGAAAACATCATTGTTGGTCGCCTTAATGCGTTACTAAGTGTTATTTTTGTTATCTGTTTGGTTTTACTCATCGCTACCAGTATGTTGAATAACTTTACCCTAAAGTGGCGAGATTTCGCTCGTAATCTACTGTTATTACCACTTATTTCTATCGTCGGCTTTGTCGCCTTACGCTTTACCTTTGATGCCATTAGTTACCAGTATCAGGGTTATGACAAATTTATAGAGCGAGACTTTGTCATGCTCGATATCAAAGCAAAGGTATTGACTGAGCCTAAACTATCAGACCGAATTCTCTTTGAAAAAAGTAACGTTTTAGCACGTGTCAAACAACGTGGCTTTCTTCGTGTCGGCTATTTCCGTGATGATTTACCTTACACTTTTCATAACAACGAAGGTAAATTAGTAGGCTTTGATATCGAAATAATCAACTTGTTAGCTGATGATCTTGGTGTATCAATAGAGTTTGTCCGTATTTACCATAACCAAGCCAAGGAATTACTATCCTCTGGCTATTTAGATATGACAACCGGTGTCCCGGTAACACCTAAAAACATGAAGGAATATACCCTCACAGTACCTTATTCTAGTCAGTCGATGGCTTTTTTGGTTAAAGAAGAACGCCGTAAAGAGTTTAGCGATTGGAAGAGTATTTTTTCACGCGACGATCTAATCATCGGCATTCCTGAGGTTTTTTACAGTGAAAATGTTGTCCGCCGTTATTTCGAAAAAGCAACGGTATGGGAAATATCAACACCGCGATTATTTTTTAAAGAAAAATACCAACATATTGATGCTATGTTATTTGGCGCAGCGACAGCTTCTGCTTGGACATTAATCAACCCAGAATACACTGTGATTGTGCCTAAGCCTGCTAGGCCCGAAATATCAATGGCTTTTGCTATTAATACTAATGACAATTCCTTTGAAATTTTCATGCGGAATTGGATTATCATGATGCAGAAAAATAAAAATATTGAACAGCTTTTTCATTATTGGATTGCAGGCAAGCAACCAGCTAACTCAATAAAAACGCCGCTAACCGCTAAACACAAGGAAAATACACATGACTAGACAGATACTAGCCCTTTTAATAACACTGCCAATGTTGGCAAGTTGTAGCGGTAACTACACATTTGAAAGTAACGTAAAACCTGGTAGGGCAGAAGAGTATTTTAGTGCAAGTAAGGTTGAAATTTTTAATGATGAAACTGAATTTAAGTCCAGCTTTGATTATGTAGGGCTCGTAGAAGGTGAGGATTGCCAAAAAGCACAGCACCTTGCCGCGCCAGATGTTATTAATGCCCGTACTCAGGCAAGACAGGCCGCATACCAGCAACAGGCTAATGCTGTAATTTTCACTAGCTGTGTCGATATTGAAACCAAACATTGTGTCGCCCAAGTTGTTTGTTACGGTAAAGCCTATCGCTTAGGCCCACCACATGAGCCAATAGAGCAATAGCATGACAAAAACATGTGATATCACGCATCAAGAAAAGAGCTTTCAATTTGATACCATAGGGATTATTGAATCGCCTTATCAAGAGAAGTTCGCCATTCCGAGACAGCCGAATCTCGTTAGTGCCGCAAAAGGTAAAGTGGTATTGGTTGGTGCTGCCAACAATAGTGACTTGGTGCGTGATATCGAACAATTTAGCCACTTATGGCTGCTATTTGTATTCCACGGCACACAAGAGCAAGGTTGGAAGCCACTAGTCCGTCCGCCACGTCTTGGTGGTAATGTAAAAACAGGTGTACTGGCTACTCGTTCAACTTTTAGGCCAAATCCTATTGGTATGTCAGTCGTTAAATTGGATAAAGTCACTACTGAGAACAAACAAACTATTATACATATTTCAGGCTTAGATTTACTTAACGGTACACCCATTGTCGATATAAAGCCTTATGTTCCATACTCAGATGCCATTATTAGTGCTAATGCAGGTTTTGCTCAAAATGAACCTGATACGGGCTTATCCGTGTTATTTAGTGAACAAGCCCAAGTTGATCTAAAAATGTATCAACAAGAAAATAGTGAATTAGCTTTATTAATAGAACAAATATTGAAACAAGACCCAAGGCCTGCGTATAAACAAGGCAAAGCAGATGATAAAATTTACGGCATGAGCCTCTTTGATTTGAATATCCAATGGAAATTAACAACTTTAGATACCGTATTAGTCATTAATATAAAGAGATAACCATGAGTAAGTATGCGATTAACAGAATTAACAGCGACAATCCTAACTGGCAAATAATTACTTCGATCGCCATTAATAACTTCCCCTGGTATCAAAGCGGAACTAAACAAAATACACAAATAAAGTTAATTGCCAACGATAACACCTTATTCCTTCAAATCATTGCTCAAGATAAATACAGTTATGCCAAGCAAACAGAGTTAAATCACATGTTAATTTGTGAGGACTCTTGTGTAGAGTTTTTCTTCAGTCCTTCGGGCATACTCGGCAGTAGTTATGTAAATTTAGAAGTTAATTGTTGTGGTACTTTACACCTTGCTTATGGTGCAGGCCGTGACAATCGCCAATTTATCAGTCTAGAGGCAGCCAGCTTAATACAGCGTACTAGCTCTATTACTACTCCGGTTAAACTCGAAACTGAAAACGACTTACAATGGACGGTAGAAATAGCCCTCCCCTTTGCCGCTATAGAGCAACTAACAGGTGAGCAAGTAAATAAAGACACATGGTTTGCCAACTTCTATCGTTGTGGCGGTAGAACTGATCCACAATATGCCACTTGGCATAACATTGAGGTAACTGAGCCTGATTATCACCAACCTGAGCACTTTGGTGAATTAGTGTTTATGTAACATATTCCCTCTTAAGGCCTCAAAGTGAGAGATAAACTTGTCAGGCTGAACCCCTGCTAAATAAAACCTAGCAAGCAGTTAAACAAGAACAAAATACACTTTTTTTAGCCATTGTTTCTGTTAACTAGCCGTTAGGCGACAGTTATACCAATTCCATTAAGTTTGTGCTCTTGTTGTGCGAAGGAAAAATAAATCAAGGTAAGGCGCTCGATTGACCAATAGCTGGCTATTGGAATTGAGAGCAACGAATTCTTGGGTTATTTTAACCAGCACAAGTGGGCAATAATTTAATAGAATTGGTATTAAATCCACAAATAGTGGACAAATTCTATAATATATTGCGAGATCAAATGAAAAAAGTACTAGTAAGCGCATGTCTGTTAGGCAGTAAAGTACGTTACGATGGTCAGTCTCTATCTACTGCCAACAGTATCCTTAAAGAATGGGTAGATGAAGGCAGAGTGATTTCGATCTGCCCTGAAGTAAGTTCTGGAATGAGCATTCCGAGACCGCCAGCAGAAATAAATGGTGGTGATGGCTACGATGTACTTTCAGGTAAAATTTCGGTGGTTGAAAATAATGGTAATATTGTTACTGAAAATTTTTTACGTGGCGCCAATAACGCATTAACCTTGTGTCAAGCAAATGAAATTGATGTTGCAGTACTCGCAGAGTTTAGTCCTTCATGTGGAAGCTCATCAATATATAATGGCGATTTTTCGGTAACTAAAACCAATGGAGCTGGAGTCACTGCTGCATTATTAACAAATAATGGTATTAAAGTTTTTAGCCAGCACCAGTTAAATGAAGCTAAACAGGCAATGAAACAGAACTAAAAATACTTCTACGACTGTTATGAGCTTTCAGGCGTAGTTGGTTATCAAAAAAGCGAAATAATGAGTCCCCTACCTTAGAGATTACTTAGGTTTCCTTGCAATAATCTGAGCAACAGCTTGTTTTCCAGGTTCATTATTAACCTCAGTGTTGTTTGCATCAATAATGCCTTCAAAGTTATGGATAATTTGCCAATCAGAAAACAGCTCAGCCAACTCACCATGCTTTAATAAAAAATTAGGGTTGTTGGGGCGACCGAATTGAGGCTGATCTACGGTAAATGTTTCATAGACAACATAACCACCAGCGGTAACAGCCTGTTTGATTTGTTCAAAAAGAGGCCGGTGCAAATAGCGAAAGACCAAAATTGCTGAAAAAGACTGACCAGCTAAAGGTTGTACATTTTTTTGTTCAGAACAGCCTTTTTCAACACCGCCTTGTTCAAAATCCACTTGCCAGCAGCTTGCCGATGATTTGACCTCACTATGTTGATTCGCTAAGGTACATCTGACCTGCTCAAGAGCCGACTCTTTTATATCAGCAAATACCACAGGGATACTTTGATTTACAAGATAAAGGCCATTGCGGCCACTACCACAAGCAAGATCAAGCACTGGCGCTTGCAAATTGCCTTCATGTAATAACGCAATAGTTTTTTCTAATAACGGGGAGTGATTCAAGTGAAGCTAACCTTTCGTGTCATTTAATGTATTTTTAAAATTTTTTCTTCTAATACCCTCATGTTCCTAATAAGGTGATAGATATCTAATGCCTGATAAAAATATAACAGTATATGAGCAGGCACCTTAGTAATTCCTATTTACTCAACTTTTATAACTTACCGTAAAGCTCTTTAATTTCAAACTCTTATTTTTATTTCAGGCTAACATTTTCTTTAGGATGCTATCAGGATGTTTTCATCTATAGCGTTTATTGGCAAAACTATGAGATTAAGGTTGAGGTAAGAGACCGTTAACTTTAATGATAGCCCCTAAAGCAGCCTTACACATAAAAAACGCTAAGCAGGTTAACTGCTTAGCGTTTTTTTTATTTACTCTCATAGTAGTCAATTACCTAAGAGTTTTGTACTAATTAATCAAATTAGTGATCGTGACCACAGCTGCTGTCTGCGCTGTGTACATGGCCGTGCTTAACTTCTTCTTCAGTCGCTTCACGCACGTCAACTACTTCAATATCAAAAGTCAATACTTTACCAGCTAATGGTGGATTAATATCAACCGTAACCATAAACTTGCCAACTTTAAGTACTGTGACTTGACGTTGGCCTTGCTCGGTATGTACAGCTGCGGTCATGCCCTTTTTCCATTTAGCATTTTTGCTTGGTAAGCCTTGTAAGTGTTTAACCGGAACACGTTGCTCTAAGCCTTCTTGATATGGGCCATACGCTTCTTCTGGTTGTAAAGTTACCGAAAACTTATCACCTGTTTCTTTATCTGTTAGCGCTTTCTCTAAACCTGCTAGAGTATTGTTAGCGCCATGTAAATAGGTTAAAGGCTCATGACCGTTTGATGATTCTAATTCTTCACCTGCTTCATTTTTAAGGGTGTAGTGAAAGTGAGCAACGGTTTTTTCAGCAATTTTCATAGTGATCTCTTCTTTAATACTTGTGTTAGAACTTAATGTTATGCGGGGCAGTTTACCTTGCTTTACTGTGTAATTAAATGGAATAAGCAACTAAAGCACTGTATTTATGCCCACAAGAGCAGGATAACCACGCTTAAGACAATTAAGAACATACCTACATACTCTTTTAACGTGATCGTCTCTTTAAATACGCGATAGGTTAACGCCAAAGTAATAAAAAATTCAACCTGACCGAGTGCTTTTACATAGGCTGCATTTTGATAACTTGAGGCAGTAAACCAACCAATTGAACCTAATACACTGGTAATACCGACAAACAAACATAATCGCCAGTGTTTAAACATCCGTGGAAGTTGTGATTTATCTTGAAGGTATATGTAAATAAACGAAATAATAGATTGTACGGTGATCATAAACACCAAGGTAACTGCTGCACTAACCATTAAATCAGTATTTAGTGCTAAACTCGATTCACGAATAAGCAAAGTCGTTATCGCTAAGCCAAGGCCTGCTGCTAAGCCGTATCCCATGCCTATCAAACCTTGCGAGTCTGATAATATATCCCTAAGGCGGAACTTCACTTTCGAGACTAAAAATACACCAACAACGCTAACCACAACACTAAACCAGCCTAATCCAGAAAGGCTTGCACCAAAAGTCAACGCGCCAACTATAGCCACTTGTATAGCTTCTGTTTTAGCGAGACTAGTAGCAACGGCAAAATTACGATAGCGAAAAGCAGCCACTAAACAGGCTGTACCCCATATTTGCATCACACAAGCAATGAAGGCGTATTGTAAGAATGAATTATTTAATTCGGGGGCTTGCTGTTGTTTAAAATCAAGCATCCACCATAGATATGCCCAAGCAAAAGGTAAGGCAAAAAAGTAACGGACACCCGTAGTAGCCATTGAGTTAAGCTTACCCGATAACTGTTTTTGCCCTGCGGTTCTTACCGCCTGCATAGTCGCTGCTAATAGGGTGAAATAAATCCAAATTTCCAAAAAATATATCCTTGCTGTTGATGATTAAGTTTATCGGCTAAGTGCTGATATTCGCTAACGGGTTAATTAGTTGGCTCATTAGCTAATTCAGCATGAAACTCATACTGTTTATCTAAACTACTTACCCCTAAACCGCTGAGCTTGCTCACTTTAATTTGCACACCAATACGTTCTTTCAGGGCATCAACATGACTGATAACGCCAATCATTTTACCACTGGCATTTAAGTTATCTAAAGCATCAAGCGCCACTTCCAAGGTATTATTGTCTAACGTGCCAAAACCTTCATCGAGGAATAATGAGTCGATGCTCGTTTTATTGCTGACTAAATCTGAAAGCGCCAATGCTAGCGCTAAACTTATCAAGAAGCTCTCACCACCTGATAAGGTTTTAATATCGCGCGCAGTATCTCCTTGCCAAGTATCAACGACTTCAAGGGCCAAGGTATCACTTTGTTGACATTGCAGTTGATAACGAGCAAATAATCGCTCTAATTGTGCGTTCGCTAAATGCACTAAATTAGCCAAGGTTAGACCTTGAGCAAAACGTCTAAACTTAGCACCATCGGCTGAACCAATGAGTGAGTTTAGGTGACTAAGATCATCTAAATCGAGCTGCGCTTTTTTGATTTTTTCAAGTAAAGATTGTTGCTGAATTTTATTGTTTTTATCATGGCTAATTTGCTGACTACACTGCCCTATTTTTTGCTGACATTGCTTGAACTGCTCTGACAATTCATCAAGGATTTTTGATACAGATTCTTCATTAAAATCTTCTGCACCATTTTCACTTAACTCAAGCTTTTTCAAGTTTAATTCAGCAGCCGTTTTCTCCCCTTGGGCAATCAATATTTGTGCTTGTTTTTTACTGTCAGTGATCTCAATTGCAAGCTTACTTAACTGCTGTACTTTTTCAGGGCTAAGTAGCGCCGAAAGCACCTGTGCTTCATCACTAAAATCACTGGTAGTTAATAACTCTTGCCATGTGCTTTTAGCGCTATCTTTTTGCTCTGTTGTATTTTCTAACTGTACATTTAGAGTACTTAACTGACCTTTATTTTCCTGCTGAGCCGCAATTCCTTGCTGATGAAGGCGTTTTGACTCTTCAAGAGATTTATCGTTTATTTCTCGTGCACACCTTATGTTTTCTTTCACTATAACAGTATCTTGCAGGTTGCCATCAGTTATACCGACCTCTGCAAAATAGGTAACGCGTAACGATTCTTGCGTTGTTATTTCAATTTCTTGCTGACTAAATTGTGCTTTTGCCTGGTTATGTAAATGCTGTTGCTGCTCAGTTTGTTGCTTTAACAATCCTAACTGATGTTCTACGTTGGTTAAGTGCTCTTGTGCCGCTTGATTGTTGCTTAACGTTTGCAAGTATTCTTGACCTTGCTGCTCCGCTAAAACTAGCCAGTTATTATCTATACAAACGGAGTCGACCTGGCTGTTTTCACCTTCTGCTAAATGCGCAGTTGGCAGTGGAATTTCCGCAGTAATTCCCGTCGTCTGAATGTCAGCTAAAAGTTGTGTATTTTGCGCGACAATAACTTGTTGCGCTTCGAGTAAATCAGTGGCAATTTTCGCCTTAGTTTCTCGCTGAGAATTACCCTGCTCTTTAGTTAAATTCAATTGATTTATCTGACTCAGTAATTGTTTATCACCAAGGGATATCTGCTCACTATTTTGTTGCTGAAGCTGCTCATTTTCTTGGAGTGATTTTTGTAAAGAAATTAACTCTTCAAGTTGGTAGGCAATAGCATTTAATTGCTCTGTTAACTGTTGCTCTATAGCTGTATTAGTTAACGAAAACTGCTGAGAATTTTGACCTTGAACTACATTATTTTCTAACAACTGATTTAAGTTTAGTGACTGCCAGTTTTGCCCAATATGTTGTTGCTCGTTGACAACATCTTGCAGCCTATTTTGATGGTTCGACAAACGCTCTGTTAATTGCGCTTGCACTTTACTTAAGCCTTTACCCTGCTTTTCTAATGCTGCCAATTCATCATTTACAAGCGATAAGCGCTGTTGATGTTCGTTACTATCAAGTGCTTGATAAGCATTTATTGCAGGATGTTCAACAGAGCCACACAAAGGACAAGCTTCTTCGGGCTGAAGTTTTGCTCTGTGTTCACTTAGCGCCATAATAGTTTGTTGTTGAGCAAGTAAAGTTTCTACATCTTTTTTCTGTTGATTATTAATACTATAGCGCTGACGTAGCTGTATTAACTCTTGCTCTGTCGTGGTTAGCTTTTGCTGCTCAACTGCTTGCTGCCCTGACAGTGTATGCTGCTCTTGTGCTAAAATATGAAACCGATGCGCTAATTGCACTGATTGCTTAAACGCTAATTGTTGGTTTTGATTATCAACAATGGCTTGGTTAAGGTCATTGCCGGTTAAGTCCGTACCGGTTAAGTCAGCGCTAGCACCTTGTGCACGATTAGATAAAATAACCTGCACAGCTTGGTTTTTTTTCAGCTGGTGCTGAACCTGTTCAGCCAAGGCTTGTTGCTGGTCATTTAACTGCTGTAATTGCCCTTCACTTCTGGCAATACTCTGCTGTTGCTCTTCTTGTTTAGCTGCTAAACCAAACAAAGTTTGCTCAACTTTATTTTGCTCGTTCAATAAACCTTGCACATTAGATTGCTGTTGGTTCAGTTGCTGAAGTTGATTTTTCCATAAGGGTAATTTTTCTGGCAGTTGTTGTAATGCCTCACCTTTAGCTAAATACGCTTGCTGTTGGCTGACGGTATTTGAGGCACTTTGTTGCTCTGCTTGTGCAGCCAGTACAGCTTTTTCATTAACACTTAATTCTTGGCTCTGGGTGGCGATAGTCTTTCTAGTCGCTTCTAACGCACTTTTCTGATGGGTAATCGCATGATCAAGCGGCTCTATCTTATCCTGCAACACTTGCTCAATAACTTTGCGCTCTGCCTCTTCTTTGGCTTGCTGTTGCAGTAATGTAGATAAAGCTTCGTCACTTGCTAATACCGTTTTATCAATCTGGGCTAATTTTTCTGTTTGATCAGCAATATCTTTTAAGGTTTTCTGGTGTTGCTCTTGGTTATGCAGCATTTTTTCTAGAGGCGCTCTCAGTGGCTCAGCTAATGTCGATTGCTTAAGTAAATCAAGATCAGCTTTTACTTGCTGCTCTTGTGATTCTACCGCCGCTAACTGATCTTTTGCTGATTGCTGTGTTTGCTCATTAGCGGTGAAACTTGCACACCACGTTTTAACTTGCTGGGCTTGTTGTAATTTTTGGTTTAGCTGCTGCTCTTCACTACTGCTTTCTTGCAACTGCTGTTCAAGGGCTTTTACTTGCTCATCGTCAAGCAAAATCACACCTTGGCTCTGCGCTTGTAACAGTTTCAATGCTTCACTGGCACTACGGTGATTATCAAAAACTTGTTTAGAAATATCACCATATACTTCTGTGCCCGTTAGTTGCTCAAGTAATTGTGCTCGCTCGTTCGCTGGTGCATTTAAAAAGGCAGCAAATTCGCCTTGGGACAGCATCATAGACTTAGTAAATCGTGAAAAATTAAGTCCCGTTAATTCACTTATGTCGCTACGAACCGTTCTAAGTTTGTCTGACACAATGGTGCCATCAAGTTTCGCTAGTTCAGCGATAGGCTCTAATAAATTGCCATCAAGCTTGTTACGTGCTCTTTTTTGACTCCAAAAAGCCCGGTAACCTTGGCCCTTTACTTCAAATTCAACCTCGCTCATACAATGACTAGTATGACGTGTCATTAGCTGATTTTGCTTCTTAGAAACAGTTAACCGCGGTGTTTCGTGATAAAGCGCTAAACAGATTGCATCAAGTATTGTTGTTTTACCTGCGCCAGTCGGCCCGGTAATGGCGAATAAACCATTGTTATCAAATGGCGCTTCACTAAAATCTATTTTCCAGCTGCCTTTGAGTGAATTGATGTTCTCAAAGCGTAAACTTAATATTCTCATAACTTTTCTTGTTCAACCTCTTCAACCTTGCCATTAGCGCTATCAATGCCATCACTCTTTTCTGTATCTATAGCTGCATTGATAGTGGCATCAAGCGTTGTAACTGCATCAAGGTCGGGTTTAGTGGAAACTTCAGCACTCGCCTTAGATGCAAGCTCAATAGACAGCTCGGTAAAGATTTGTTTTAAGCGGTCTTTTCGTGCAATTTCCTCATCAGTTTGCCATTCAAGTTGCGACAAACGGGAATCAAAAACATCCATTAACGATAACTCACTTAATGTACTGTTATCTTGCTCTGATAGTTGGGTTTGTTGACGCTTACGCGCCTTTTTACAGCGACGAACCAATAACACTTCAAAAGGCATATCAACAACCAGTTCACTTACACGTTGTGATAAGTCACTTAAGTGGTCGCCGTTATCTATTTCGATATCGAGCCAAGCTTTACTTGAGTTTAAAGCGATTTGTTGTTCTTCCAAATAAGACTCAAAGGCTAACAAGGTTTTTTTCAAATCTTCTTCCAGTTCATCAATAGATGTTTTGACCATGTACAAAGCTTGAAAACATGGCACGATGATATCTTCAACTTGGCTTAGTTTCCCTAATGTAAATTCAGCCATTAGCACTCGTTTTTCTTGCTTAGTTTCATCAAAACTCAATGGAATTGGTGAGCCGCAATAACGAATATGCTCTGATTTTGCTATTTTTTGTGCACGGTGAATATGACCAAGAGCAATGTAATCGGCTGGTGGAAAAGCACTGGCGGGAAAGGCTTCTAAAGAGCCAATGTAAATATCTCTTACTGAATCACTTTTGCTGTCAGTTAGTGACACACCAAGCGCGGTTAAATGTCCCGTAGCAATAATAGGCAGCTGTTCGCCTTCCGCCAGCTCTAAATCTTTCGCTAAACGTTTCGAGAGTTTGAGTGCATATTGATAGAGCGCTTGATAATGATCAGCGATTGCTTGTTGCAAACTTTGCTGTTTATCTTTAGCCGATTGACCTGCACGGCTTTTCACTACATCCCGTGGTCGAACAAAAGGAATAGCACACATAATCGCGCTTGCTTGCCCATCGACGTTAGTAAGTGGAAATACCTGCTGATCAAGAGTGCTAGTGGCTTTGGCTATAACACTCTCGCTAGTTTCTTCATTTTCAGCATTCATCTCCAGATCGTTTTCAGTAATAGATACAGGAATTACTTGGGTAATAACACGAGTAGATAAATTTGCTAAAACCGCTTGAGATTCAGCCAACATGGCTACCGAGTCATGGTTGCCCGCCAAAATAATAAGCTGACATTTAGTTAGATGCAGCTTGGCAATAAAATCAAAGTACATTTCACGAGCATAACTTGGCGGTGTTGACGTATCAAAAATATCACCAGCGACAATAATCGCATCAATGTTATGGCTGCTAACTTGAGTTAATAACCAAGCAAGGAATTGTTGATGTTCATTGGCGCGGCTTTTGCCGTAAAAATATTGGCCAAGATGCCAATCAGAGGTATGGATAATGCGCATAAAACGGTACGAGAGCTGTGCTATGAAGGATTGCAGACAGTTTACCTGAACTGGTAAATTAAGTGTAGTAACACATCTTTATGTATTTAAAAAACAAAAAAGTGGCAAGTGCTTTTTAAAAACCTACATTTAATGGAATTTTACATCAACTGTTAGCCAAGTATAAAAAGTGAGGACGTTCATAAAACTATACCAATACCAACCCTTAGTCTTAGTCTTAGTCTTAGTCTTAGTCTTGCATCAAATGGCACAAGAATAACGATTAATACTTGCAAAAAATGACTGTCTTAGTCTTCATATTAAATTAGCTCATGTGCAAAAAAGTTAAGGTATATTTTAATATGTTTCAAGACTGGTAATTCCCCAATACGCATTGTCCTTGGTATTTAGCATCCAACCTTGTCGAATTAATACTCTTCTAATGTGAAGGTTCATATAGCCATGCCCAAATAAAATAACTTTATCGTGTCGTTTAGCTGCTTCGATTAATTGTGAAGCGGCAATTTCTGCGCGCTGCTTCGCTTGATTATAAGATTCAAATGAACCTTTACAGCCAAAAATCCACAGGAGCCTTGAAAGGTAGACCCAATTCCAAGCCTTTAATTTAAGTGGAATTTTATATTTTGGTATTTCCATTTCTCGATAAAGTTGAGAAATATATTCAGGTGGCTTGTCCAGATAAATATTAGCAGAATGAATTGCTCGCTTTAAATCACTTGATATCGCATTAAATGATTGGTAACGCTCCTTTATACAGTTAGGTCGACTGTTTGGGGCTACACCAGATAAGTTATATCGCCTGATCCATTGTGTATACTCACCAGCACTTACGGTTGGGTTATTTGCCGAAGTTGGTTTTCCATGTCGAATTAATACTATTTCCATTGAAAATACACTGTCTGCGTTAAGCTGTTTATCAATTGATGGTTATGATTTCACATTGAGTACAGTATTCAGGTTTAATCGTAGTCAATCAGTTATTGATGATAAGTTAAATTATTTCCAAAAAAAAGGGTAACTTTCGTTACCCTTTTTGGTGAACTAAATAACTCAATTAACTAATTAACTAATTAACCAAACTATTTATTTAGTCTTTTTACACGTTACTCAGGTGTAGCTTGCAAGTTTAATGTTACACCTGAAGCTGCTGAATAACCATAAATATCAACATACCAAGTGCCTTCTGCAGGTGCAGTGAAGTTACAAGTTTCATTGTTACCATTTTTATACGGACGACAATCATAAGTAGATGATGTTGATTGCTTACCTTGAGTTACATATAAATCTGCATCACCAGTACCACCAGAAAGTGTAACTGTTAGATCACCGTAACCAGCAGCTAAATCAAGGGTATAACGAGTCCAGTTGCGTCTTGCCACTGAAATATCGTTAACTGTACTATCAATTGGCGTTGCACCACCACCACCAGTGCTTGGCTCAGTGTAACTACCTGTTAAGCTAACGCCAGTGAAGTCACTGTATGCTTTAACTTTCACATAGTATGTACCACCTGCTTGTGTACTAGCACATGACTCAACATTACCTGACTTATATGGACGACAGTCATAAACACTGTCTGTAGGCTCTGCACCAAATTTCACATATAAATCTGCATCACCAGTACCACCGGTTGTAGCAAAATTAATGTCAGTCGCACCTACAGGTACTTCCATAGTGAAAACAAGGTCATTACCCGTAGTTGCTTCTAAAGGCGTTTTAACTACGCCATTTTCAAGTACTGTATCGCCCGGTGTTGTACCACCACCACCGCCGCCAGTACCACTGCCATCACAACCATTAGCTGTGATATAATCGATAGCATCTTTAGTTTGCGCTAAGCCATAACCAAATTTCACATCACGGCCAGTTGCACCTAGATCTTGAGCTGTAGCATTAAGTACATTTCTGATCTCTACGTTAGTACAAGTCGGGTGATGACTCCATACTAAGGCAGCAACACCAGCAACGTGTGGAGATGCCATTGAAGTACCACTCATTTTGCCGTAATTACCCGCGCCTATATTTACCGAAGCGCTAGAGCCAATGTTATTTAACATAGCAGCACCGTCAGTATCAGAAACGGTAACACTAGGAATGTTAGTTTGATTTGACGTACCTAAAGTACCACCAAATCCACCTGCAGCATTGTTATAAAGAATAGCGCCGACACCACCGCTGTCCTGACAAGCTTTTACTTTGTCATGGAAAGAAATATTACCACGTTGTATTAAACAAACATTGCCACTAGCACCTGAGTCAATTGCTTCACCAGTGCCAAAATTATATAAAGCGCCTGTCGCATTCCCCTGGTTTTCCATAGCATTAGCTGTATAACCTGTGCCAGAAACTGACACTTCAACTACTGACCCCATTCCTTCAGGGTAAGTAGAATAAACGTCTACACCAGGGCCAGATATTTCAACTTGACTGTTTTTCTGAGAAAAATCAGCTAATGCTTTAGCGCTATCAATAGCTGCTACTGACATCACTGAATCATATGAAGCTGGAAAGCTCTCTACGTCAGTCGTACTTGAAGCAACACCATCGTTACCTGCAGCAGCAATAAGTAATACACCAGCATCATAAGCAGCTTGTATTGCATTACTTTCACTTGTGCTTGAGCCAGTACCACCTAAACTCATATTTATTACATCGGCACCATTACTGGCACAAGTATTAATCGCGCTGGCTAAACTTGAAGAGTAACCCCAACCCGCTTCATTAAACACCTTTACAATGTGTAAATTAGGATCTGTGCCGATAACACCACGAACACCTATACCGTTATTTAGTGCAGCAATTGTACCCGCTACGTGAGTTCCGTGTGGTCCACCGTGGTCAAACCAATTACCTGTACCACTATCATTAGTACCGTTAACCGTACCGCCTTGGGCACCCATGTCTTCATGAGGTAAATTTAAACCTGAATCTATAACACAAATCTTTTTACCACCTGAGTTAGCAGAGGCTACACTATCATCTACCAAGTCAGCTTGTACCATACCAATACCATACGGTACACTTTGCGCCATAAAGCGACGAGGTAAATCTTCTTCTACGTATTCAACATTGTCATCAATCGCTAAGCTCATTGCATCTGATGCAGATAATTCAGCACTGATCATATTCATGTTTGGGTATTCAGCTTTAACACTTGCACCTAAAGTTTTAAGTTTACTCTTAACCGCTGCAACACGAGCAAAAGCCATTGGGCTTGGCGCATCGCTAAAAGTATTTACATTACTCATAACCGCGAGATTATTTGCAGGTTGTTTGTATTTAACGATAAAACGTTTAGGTAAAGGTGAACTCGCAACTGCTGATAATAAATTATCTGTTGTTTGTACACCTACTGGCTCTGCTGCATAAAGAGCAGTAGAAATTGAAAGTGACAATATACTTGCCGTAGTAATTATTGCTGTCTTATTTTTAGCTATTTTAAAGCTTTTTTTATTATTTGACATGTTGTGTTCCTGTACGTTAATTATATTTTTTATATTTGTTTATACCAATTTCACTAAGTAAATGATCATTTTCTAATAGCCTAAATATTTAATAACACCGTTGCTTTCAATTAAACATATTCACTATGGTTAAATTGAACACATTGTTTTTTAAAGACTTATGCTCATTAAATTCTGCGTCCTGAGTTGATCCTAATGGTAATAATACACAATGACTTTCATCAAAGTTACGTAAACATACCATCAATATTACAATTGTTGCAATAGTGTTACAGAATAATTACGAATAAGTTAAGGTGGTATAACAACCATGAAGTGTCATAGAATGTTCACTTTAAAATTAAGTAACGTTAAGGATTATTAATGAGTCAATTTATCGGTGTATTTAACGATGTCCTACCAGCCGAACTCTGTAATAAATTAATGAAAGGTCACCAAACCAGTAACAAAGTAGGTCAAGGACGAGTTGGTAGTGGTGTAAATACAGCGCTTAAAGATAGTCAAGATGTAGCTATGGCAGATAAAGAATGGCAAGCCCTTCAACTTGAGTTAATTAACGCCAGTTACCCTCATGTAAAAGCTTATTTGACAGAGCACTACATGGCATTAATTTCAGCGTTAAACCCGACAGTGACCGACCCTGAAACAGGAGCCCCTACTTCAGTTACCAAAGAAAATTTTGATCATCTTGGTAAAGCTTATTTAGATCAGCTCATTCAGTACGTATTTTGTTACGATAACTTTACCGTACAACGCTACGAAAAGGGTGTCGGCGGTTACCATTATTGGCATTCTGAAATTTTCCCACAACTACCGCACAATAAGCCATTGCACCGAGTGCTAGCCTTTTTATATTACTTAAATGATGTTGATGAAGGCGGCGAAACTGAGTTTCATTATCAAGGTATAAAGGTAAAACCCAAAAAAGGCTCATTAGTTATTTTTCCTGCTGGCTTTACTCACACTCACAAAGGACACATCCCAGTATCGGATGAAAAATACGTGGTTACTTCTTGGTTAATGTATAACAAAGCTGAGCAGATTTATGGTAAACAAAGCTAATGTCATCAAGCCTGACAGTAGCGACTACCTGCATCATTGTTTCCACAACAGTAAACATTTCAGCACACAAAAGTAAGACGCCAAACAACTAATCAAATCAAGCCTTCTGATTTAGTGGCGCCTAACGCCTGCCTTTGTATATAATTGGCTATTGAGTAAGAATTTAGCTCTTCGGCTATCTGCGTAGTTATTTCAAGGTGTATTTTGTGTCTGAATATTTTAGTAAAAAGCCGAATAAGGCTGGCGGTTTATCTTCATTAACCTCGACTTTAAAACATATAATTAAAAGCCAGCAACCACAGACAAATGTAAAGAATCTATTAAAAGCTAATCAAGACAAAGGCTTTGATTGTCCCGGTTGCGCTTGGGGAGATCAAAAAGAAGAGCTATTACAGTTTTGTGAAAATGGGGCAAAAGCGATCGCTTGGGAATCTACCAGTAAGAAAGTAGACGCCGATTTCTTCGCTCAACACAGCGTTAAAAAACTGCAAAAACAAAGTGATTATTGGTTAGAGTACCAAGGTCGGTTAACACAACCGATGAAATATAATTCACAAACTGATCATTATGAAGCTATTGAGTGGCAAGATGCTTATCAATTAATCGCCAACAAACTGAATAGTTTATCCTCCCCCAATGAAGCAGAGTTTTATACCTCGGGTAGAGCTAGTAATGAAGCATCTTTCTTATATCAGTTATTTGGTCGTCTTTACGGAACAAATAACTTTCCAGATTGCTCTAATATGTGTCATGAAGCCAGTGGTGTTGCATTAACAGAGTCAATTGGTATTGGTAAAGGTACTGTATTATTAGATGATTTTGACCACGCTGATGCAATTTTTGTTTTTGGACAAAACCCTGGTACTAATCACCCTAGAATGATGAATGCCTTACGTAAGGCTGCACGAGGCGGCTGTAGAATAGTGAGCTTTAATAATTTAAAAGAAGTTGCCCTTGAACGCTTTGCTAGCCCACAAGACCCACTTGAATTATTAACAACTAAGGCAACGACTATTAGCCATGCTTATTTCACGCCTAAATTGGGCGGCGATATGGCAGCAATTCGTGGTATGGTAAAAATTATTCTCGTACGTAACACAGAGCAAATAAAAAACGGCAAGCCTTCGATAATTGATAATACTTTTATTGAACAACATAGCCATAATTTTGAACAATATCAGCATGTAGTTAATAACACTTCATGGCAAGAAATTGAACATCAATCAGGTTTATCGTTTACGCAAATATCGCAAGCTGCAGAAATATTTTTAACTTCGAAGAAGGTAATTTGTACTTGGGCAATGGGGATCACGCAACACAAGCATTCTGTCGCAACTATACAAGAAATTGTTAATTTACAGTTGTTATCTGGAAATATTGGTAAAAAAGGCGCCGGCTTGTGTCCTGTTCGTGGTCATTCAAATGTACAAGGTAATCGTACGATGGGTATCAATGAAAAGCCTACGCCAGCCTTTATCGACAAACTTTCGTTCGCCGTTGGTAGCCAATTACCAAAAGATAAAGGTCATAATGTATATTATGCCTTAAATGCTTTTTTAGAAAAAACTAGCAAAGTGCTAATTTGTTTAGGTGGTAATATTGCCCAAGCCGCACCAGATACAAAACAGACCCATCAAGCATTAAAAAATACCGAATTAAATGTTCAGATAAGTACTAAGCTCAATCGTAGTCATTTATGTATTGGGCAAGATGCTCTTATTCTCCCCTGTTTAGGGCGCACCGAGATTGATAAACAAGAAAGTGGCGAGCAGTTCATTACTGTAGAAGATACCTTTAGTATGGTGCATGCATCACAAGGTAATGTAGTACCACTAACAAATACTTTACGTTCAGAAACAGCTATTGTAGCAGATATCGCAGATACAACATTTGCTAGCGATACAGCCAATAGTGTTATTAACTGGCAACAATTAAAAGGAAACTACGATCTCATCCGTAATTTAATCGAGCAAGCTATTCCTGGCTTTAATGATTTCAATGCTCAACTTGAACAACCTGGAGGTTTTTATCTGGGTAATAGTGCTGCACAACTAAAATGGAATAATGCGCAAGAAAGAGCATTATTTTCTGCTAATTTATTACCCAAAAATATTATCAATATCCCAGATGAACAGCTCAACGAGCTTCAACAAAAACGTCACACAATCTATACGTTGCAATCATTACGTTCTCATGATCAATATAACACGACTATTTATGGTATGAATGATAGATACCGCGGCATTAAGAATGCACGAAATGTACTTTTTATAAATGAAAAGGATGCATTAAAACAAGGATTTAAAAACAGTGATTATGTCGATATTACTTCAATATGGTCTGATAATAAAAATCGCACCGTAAAAAACTTCATTCTTTGCTTTTATGATATTCCAAGAGGTAACCTTGCGGCTTATTACCCTGAAACCAACCCATTAGTACCGCTAGAAAGCTTCGGTGATCGTTCATACACACCAACGTCAAAGTCAGTCGCTGTAATTATTAATAAAGCTGAAAATCAACCACTAATTTAACCCATATATTGCGTTTTAATACATAGACGATTAAAGCTTGGTAGAGTTATAGAGCGAATAAAAGTGTACTTTCTTGTTCTATAACCCTACCAATTGACATGTTGAAGCCACATGTGCGGTAATATTTTTTATTCATCCCTATTATGCGTTAAACGCCAATCACCATGATATACATTAAAACCACTTTCTCTGACAAAGCCAATTAAGGTTAAATCAAATTGTTTAGCCGCTTGTATAGCCAGATCTGAAGGCGCCCCCACTCCCACTAATACATGAATACCAGCCATGATAGTCTTCTGAACTATCTCAAAACTTATTCTGCCACTTACTAGTAGTAAATATAATGGTATTGGTTTTGCAGTGTCATGAAAATCATTACAAATTGCTCTATTTTTACTTTCAGATAGTAATAAAGCCCCTATAACTTTATCCACTGCATTATGACGACCAATATCTTCATAGATATGTTGCAAATTTAGTTGTTGATCAAATAAAGCGGCGCCATGCACACCACCCGTTTGCTCAAACAACCCTTGTTGACGACGCATTTGACTCGACAATAATATTAATGACTCTACCGCTACAATGTTTTTATGTTCAGTGACAGATAAATTTATATCTGTTTTTAGCTCTAGTGCTTTTAATGAGGTCGTGCCACAAAGCCCACAGCTAGAATAGCTCATCATATATCTGTCTAAGGAGGATAAATCAGGCATTACTCCAGTACAAAATTGTACTAACCACTCGTTTTGCCAACCCGCTCCCGAAACATCTCCAGAGTCGAGTTTAATAGATTCAATATCACTAAGTTGCTTGAAAACACCTTCACTTTTTAATAAACCTAATATTAATAGATCATCGTGACCTGGAGTCCGCATAGTAATAGTAAATATTTTTCTTTGTAATTTCTCCTGCACCAACCAAGTTAAAGTGATCTGTAAGGGCTGCTCAACAATTACAGTATCTGAGCTCGTTTTTCTTATAAGCTTAGTTTTATTTTTTTCTGTTATTGAACCTGAAACGTTATTTTTTGGGGCTGAGGCAAGGATATAACTTACCTTATGGACTTTTTTTATTGAATTTTCAAACGACTCAGTATCTTCCATATAAAACTTTATTACTATTTTAAATAAACACGATTAATGAAAGTTTACCCCTTTACCGTAAAGGTGAAAAGGTATGTCGAGCCAGTTTAATCACTATTAATATAAATATTGTATAGCTTTAGTTGCACCTTAAACTATCAAAGCTAAACTCTTCTGACTTCAGGGCGCATAGCTTAAATCGTTGTCATCGAGAGGTTTACCTACCTATTTTATTTTATATCTTTGATTAAACGAAACTAACCTGTAAATTCTCCGCTATAATTATCACACTTCTTGCCACATTTATTATTAATAGTTGCAGCTTGTGACGTAGTTTTATTGAAGGATTATATGAAAGGTTTGGATAGCGTAGATGTGCTTGTTGTAGGAGCTGGAGTTATTGGCTTAGCAATTACAGCAAAAATCAGTCAACATTTTGACAATGTATTAGTTATTGATAAAAACACCAGTTTTGGCGAAGAAACTAGCAGTCGTAATAGTGAGGTAATCCATGCGGGTATTTACTACCCACAAAACAGCCTGAAAGCTAAATTATGTGTGCAAGGTAAAGCGATGCTTTATGACTACTGCCACGAACGACACATCCCAGTAAATAAAATTGGTAAATTGTTAGTTGCTCACGGTGAAGAAGAAGAAGCTTATTTAATAAAAACAGTGATCAGTGCCCAAAAAAATGGTGTCGATGACCTTACTTGGTTAGATCAATCTACATTATCACAGCTTGAACCAGAACTACGAGCAACAGCTGCCTTACACTCTCCCTCTACGGGTATAATAGACAGTCATGCGTATATGCAAAGCTTATTAACTCAAGCAGAGCAAAATGACGCTATGTTTGTTGGCAGGACAAAAATGATCAATGCGACCCCTACATCACAGGGTTTTGAAGTTACCTTAGATAGCCAAGGAGAAAAGTTATTAATACACTGTACACATTTAATTAATTGTGCTGGCTTACACAGTGAAGCATTAGCACATACAATTGAAGGATTAGATAAATCAATAATTCCTAAACTGCATTGGTGTCGTGGCCATTACTTTTCTTATCAAGGAAAAAGCCCTTTTAAACAATTAATTTATCCCATTCCACGCGACAATGGCCTAGGAATTCACGCGTCACTTGATATGGGCGGACAATTAAAATTTGGTCCCGATACACAATATATTGAAAAATTAGATTATCGTTTTCCAGAAAAACTAAAGGATAAATTCATAAAACAAGTTTCTAAGTATTTTCCAAACCTTTCTGAAGATAAGTTACAGCCTGCATATGCAGGAATCCGCCCAAAATTACAATCAGCTGATGAGCCATTTAGAGATTTTGTTATCCAAACCAGTGAAATACATAAAATTAACGGCTTAATAAATTTATTTGGTATAGATTCACCTGGACTCACTTCTAGCTTAGCCATCGCAAACTATGTATTCCATAAACTGAAAGTTGTTTAATTGGCAATGCTGTATTACTTTTAAAGTAGTAACAGCTATTAAATTGTCTTCTTATAAATGAAGAAATTTACATTAAAATAATTAACTTTTTTAGCCTTAAATGTATATTTTTACACTTAAATACGTGCACCTACTTTGACGGACGGTTATCTATGCAAACAATAAAGCATACGAAAATAAGCAATGAACTATATGCTGCCCTCGCACTCTTATTTTGTACCTTAGTCATTCTCGCTTTATTATTTCTCAATATAGATAAAAGTAAAATTATCAATTTAAATGCTGCAGATATTAAGGTTGTAGATGATCGTACTGTCTTAGGTTCATCAATTGGGAATGTAGTCAAAACAAATCAAGGTGTTGATTTTTCATGTCAAATAAATAAATCACATCTAAATCAACCTTTTTGTGAGTTAATTATTGATGTACATAACTTAGCTAAAAATGCACCATTTACCGGCTTAGATTTATCTAACTATAGTAAAATAGGTTTATGGATTACACATAATCATCCGACCCAACCAGGTACTCGTATTGAGCTTCGTAACTTTAATCCTGCTTATTCTGTTAAAGAAGATGATAAAAGTTTAAAACATAATACTTTAGAGTATTTAGAAGCCTATGTTACTAACCCTGTGTGGTTACAACTAAACGACTTCTCTATACCCCAATGGTGGCATAACAGTTACAATTTATCACTGAATAATGGCGGTACTGATTTTTCAAATATATATACTATTGCCATATCGCCTAGTAGTAAAGTACAAGAAGGCGACTATAAGTTAACCATTGCACGTATAGAGCTTAAAGGTAAATATATCAGCACCGCCACATTGAAATCAGTATTATTACTGATTTGGGGTTTAGCGCTAGGGTATATCATTCACAAAATAATTCCGGCTAAAAAAGTTACCAATAAACAACCAATACCAGCAAAAAAGGCCGTTATTTTTGGCGCAATGTGCTGCCCTTTAACGGGTGCACTTAATCGGATTGGTTTACGGAAATGTTTTGACCAATTAGCGCCAACTGACTTACAAAACTTAAGCGTTATCTTTCTCAATATTGATTATCACAAAGACCTTTATCCAAATTACGGCCAACAAATAGCAGATCAAATATTACAGCAATTTGTTTGTGAGGTTAATGAGACCTGTCGTTCCAGTGATACTGTTGCACGCTGGAACGTGGAGGAGTTCTTATTAGTATGCCCCGATACTAAGCTACCACAAGCGATAGAAGTTGCAGATAAAATACGAACAGCAATTCAAGAGGCTACATGGCCGAATAAAATAAAAATCACTTGTAGTTCTGGGGTTGCGCAAATGCATGATGAAGATCTGAACGATTTAATTGCTCGTGCGAATAAAGCGCTATTTAAAGCCAAAAACAGTGGTACTAATAAAACAGCAGCTGCCTAATCTAAAGCAGCCTGTCATAACTGCTTAAATTAATGATTATCAGGGTAAAGTAAATAGGGTCGGCGTTTAATTTTAAATCGGTCTAAGTCAACTTGCCAACTATCTCTGATAGTCTGCGCATTTTGTCCAGAAATTATCGCTTTTCTTAATTTATCTGTTCCAGCTAGTCTATCCATAAATATCGGGCTATTAAAAAATGTCAGCCCTTTCACTGAAAAAGCTTTATGCCAATTAATAATAAACTCGAGATCTACTCCTTGCCTTTCAACATGCCGTAAGTCTTGTCCCTGTAGTTTTTTATTCATCAATTTTGGCTTACTTGCTGCCCCCGGCGTTGAAACTGGTGTAAAATTGAAACAACCAACACTTATAAGGTCATGACCGATCACCTCAAAGGGAAATGGTGTGCCCCGGCCTATGCTTATGGGCGTCGCTTCAAAAAAGGCTAATGATGGGTATAAAGATATTGCATGGGCATTTGGTAAATTGGGACTTGGTTTTATAGGTAAATTGAAAGTTAAATCTCTTTGGTAGTTTTTTACTTTAATAACCGTGAGAGCCAGATTCATTTTACTGTCTAACCAACCTTCCCCTTTTATCATTTGAGCAAGCTCTGCGATGGTAAGTCCATGTAACAAAGGGATGGGATGCATTCCGACAAATGAACGAAATTTTTTTTCAAGTAAAGGTCCATCAACAAAAGCACCATTGGGGTTTGGTCTATCCAAGACAATAAATTCAACCCCTGAATCAGCCGCTGCTTCCATCATATAATGCATTGTAGAAATATAGGTATAAAAACGTACCCCCACATCTTGAATATCAAAAATAATGACATCTAAGTCACTCATAGTGGTTAATGATGGTTTACGGTGTTTACCATAAAGGGAAATAAGAGGAATACCTGTTTCAGTATCAATCGTGGAATCAAATTTTTCCCCCGCATCTCGCATCCCACGAAAACCATGTTCAGGGGCAAAGATCATTTTAATATTTATGTTTTCTTTTAACAAAACATCGACTAAATGTTCATCAAACACCGTTGATGTTTGATTGACCACTAGTCCCACTCTTTTATCTGCTAATTTCGGTAGATATTGAGTAAGCCGCTCTGCACCAACTATAATTTTTTGTACTTGCTCAGCCTTTACCTTCCAGCTAGAACACAAGAAAGTAACACTTAAAAGCAGGATTGTTATAGCTTTTAATAAAATAGTCAATTTGCTCACCACGTTTTTAACTCCCTTGCTGCTCAATAGCCTTACGTAAGAAGCCATTATTTGCCATTAATGCTGCTTTAGCTTGTTCGACAGGTAAACCAGTTAACACCATTAAACTTGCCAGTTTCGTTTGATTATTAGCAAGGGAAAGTGCCTGCTCTGCAGTAATAAAGTCACATTCTGTTGCCTGCATGACGATGCGAACAGCTCGAGCATATAATTTTTCATTACTGGCATTTACATCAATCATGAGATTTTTATAACTTTTTCCACTGCGTATCATGCTAGCAGTACTGAGCATATTTAGAATAAGTTTTTGCGCAGTGCCTGACTTCAACCGAGTAGAGCCGGTAAGTACTTCCGCCCCAACTACTGCACATATATCAACATCACTATTTTGTGCGTAAAGACGGTTAGCACTACAACTAATACCTATAACCTTAGCTCCTTGCTTTCTGGCAAATTCCATGGCTGATAACACATAAGGGGTACGCCCACTAGCAGCTATGCCAACTAAAATATCTTTGCTCGATAAGTTAACCTCTTTTAAATCCTCTACAGCCAATTGCCTGTTATCTTCTGCGCCTTCAACGGCCTTATACATGGCTCCAGCACCACCAGCAAGAATGCCGACAACTTGTTCACTTGAAACACTAAAAGTAGGTGGACATTCTACTGAATCAAGCACACCTAATCGTCCACTAGTTCCTGCGCCGATATAAATAAGCCTGCCGCCACAAGAAAAAGCATTAACAATAAGATCAACCCCTTGAGCTATTTCTGGTAGCAGCTTCCCTACAATGCCGGCAACCTTTTGGTCTTCAGCATTAATTTTTTGTAGAACAGCGAGAGAATCAAGTAAGTCTATATCTAAGGTATTTGGGTTTTGACCTTCTGTACTAATATTTTTTAGCTTATTTACTAAGTTTTCTTGTGTGTTCATGAAATTATCTCGTTATGGTCATCAAGCCTTTATTGAAAGGAGAATTAACAAAATTTATGATTAACCTAAGGCGCGTTATTGTTATCATGTTACACTGAACACTCATAATAAATATAGAAATTAGCGACATTTATCATCGATAAATTAATTTTTATCTTTAATCATACTTTCCATAAATCATTTATCAGAAAACTATCAGCCATAGATATGAACCATACTTCCAGACTTACACAAGCAGTTATCGACCTAGACGCACTCGTTAAAAATTACCAATATATTGATAGTTTAGTCGGTAATAGTAATACCATTGCCGTGATTAAAGCTGACGCCTATGGACACGATGCGAATAAAGTTGCACTTGCTTTAAGTTCAAAAGTAAATAGTTTTGCGGTAGGTTTTATCGATGAAGCATTATCACTGCGCAGTGCTGGTATTAAAAACACTATTCTCATTCTTGAAGGTCCATTTAATCAAAGCGACTTTAAAATAGCACAGAAACATAACTTCACTTTAATGCTACACAGTGATTACCAATTACAGTGGCTTAAATCAATGAGCGATATATTTTCTGGTGATATTTGGCTAAAAATTAACACAGGTATGAACCGCTTAGGCTTCCATATTGAGCAAGTCGAGCATATTATGTCGCAGCTAACAAAGGCACAAAAAAGAAAACTGGTATTATGTTCTCATTTTTCGACGGCTGAACAAGTTAACAATAACAAACCGGTAGAGCAGTTAAGTGCATTAAAATATTTGGCATCGAAATACCATTGTCAATTCAGTATGGCCAATTCTGCCGGTATTTTAAACTGGCCCGCAAGTCACGGTGATTATACTCGCTTAGGCTTAGCCCTTTATGGTGTATCCCCAATTGGTAACTGCCCTATCACCCAAGCGCTTATTCCAGTAATGACCTTAGAGGCAAACATCATTGCTATCAATAAGTTAAATATTGGGGAAACCGTTGGCTATGGAGATATATGGCAAGCCCAAAGAGAAACAAGAATAGCAACCGTGGCTATAGGCTATGCCGATGGTTACCCTCGAAACGCCAAGGCTGGTACTCCAGTATTCATTAACGGTAAAGTTGTTCCTGTGGTTGGTCGGGTTTCAATGGATATGATCACGGTAGATATTACCGATATAGATAACACCGCCATAGGGGATACTGTTGAGTTATGGGGAAAGAATATAAATATTGATACCGTTGCCCTATACAGCGATACCATTAATTATGAGCTATTAACTCGCGTATCAAAACGGGTACCAAAAGTCATTGCAAATTAGTTTAATCCGTCTTAAGCCACAGCTTTGTAACTAATACTTGATTAATTACAAAGCGATATCATTCAATACCTATGTATTTGTGCACCTGTACCGATAATCGCCAGTTATTTTCAATGCAAGTTTCTATAGCTAATTCCGTTGCACGTTGCTTCTGGCTAATTGGCTGTAGGTAAATAGCGGTATCTTTTACCTGATGCAATGATAGTAGTGCTTTTAAATCATCTACATGTTGCTCTGTAGCTATGGGGTGTTTGATTTCATTAGCTCTTAACATCGCACTTGCTAAAACCTCATAACCTCCACGCATGTTAACTTTAGGAGAAACTGTCACCCAACAGTGGGCTGTGGTATTAATCTCAAATGTTCCCGACGTTTCAATTTGAGTACTATACCCTTGTTGTTCAAATGATTCACATAACGGTGTTAAGTCGACCATACAAGGCTCACCACCGGTAATAACAATATGTTTTGCTCTAAACTGTTTCTCTTGAAATAAGGTGAGTATCTCTGCTGGTGTGTAATTAGCCCATTTCGATGTTTCTTCATTTTTAGCTAACATTTGCTCAGGGCTAACTTGATCATCAAGTTTAACATCCCAAGTATGTTTAGTATCACACCACGAGCATCCGACTGGACATCCCTGCAGTCTAATGAAAATTGACGGTTGCCCGGTAAAAGATCCCTCTCCTTGAAGCGTTTCAAAAAGCTCATTAATTTTATAGTTCATCGCTGTTATGGTTTTCTCTTCTGCATAGTGGAGTATTTTATTGTCTTCGCCTTTAACTTTCTTCTTTAGCCTATTGTTTATTTCGAGTAAAATAATAGACGTTTTTTATTATACCTTAGATCAATTAAGAGAGCTTTCAAATGGCTGAAAAAGTTGTTGTTATTTATTCTGGTGGCATGGACTCCTTCACGGTATTAAACCGTGCAAAAACAGATGGCAAAGAAGTATTTGCTTTGTCTTTCGACTATGGCCAGCGCCATGTAAAGGAATTAGAATGCGCAAGTAGCGTCTGTAATAGACTCGGGGTTAATCATAAAGTAGTTGATATATCAGCTATTAACCAATTACTTGCTGGCTCTTCACTTACCGATGATATTGAAATACCTGAAGGTAATTATGAAGCTGAATCGATGAAATCAACCGTGGTGCCAAATCGAAATATGGTGTTGATCTCTTTAGCTGTTGCTTATGCTGTGTCTGTTGGCGCCGACCAAGTATACTATGGCGCTCATTCCGGTGACCATGCGATCTATCCTGATTGCCGACCAGAGTTTGTCGAAAAGATGAATGATGTTTGTAAAATAGCGAATTACGAAAGTGTTGAAATATTTAGTCCATACCTTACTGTAGATAAATCAGCCATTCTTAGTGATGGTATCGCAATGGGGCTAGATTATAGTGACACTTGGACTTGCTACAATGGCAGAGAGAAGGCTTGTGGCAAATGTGGTGCTTGTGATGAACGCTTAGAAGCGTTTGCTGATAATAATATAACAGATCCTATTCCTTACGAATAAATTCTGGAAAAATTACGAACCGATTGTGGCTATTAAATACTCTAACTAACCCTAAAGAGTTAAAAAATATTACTGCTTCCATGATGGAAGTGATCCCCCTTATTATTACTGCGAGTCAAAGCACGCTATTGAAGGGAAAATACCACCAAACACATTTGGCAGAATGCTTCTCTCTTTGCTGGTTTGCTGGTTTGCTGTAACTATGACAAGCATCAATTTTGATGATAGCGCACCTTAACCGCTATTGAAAAAGTAATTGCTATTATCATTATGCTATTGGTGCTGTTTTATTAATAAGCTTTGGAGAACAGCTAAGGGAATGAAAAGAAAACTTAGGCCGTCGGATCAAAGGTTCGTTAAGAAAGCGCTATAGCAATCAAAATAATATCAACATATAACCGGCATAACATACCGGTTATAAATCAATTCAAAGAACTATAAACACAGCACTTCCCCTTAAAAAGCAGGGAAATCACCAACACTAATCTCCTCATTGTTGAAAATAACCAATAAAATTCAATAATCGCTGTGGACCGAAAACAATTAACATAATGCTTTTTAATAACTTATCCGTCTATAGATTATTATCTTCCATTTATTCGCTTTTAAGACAAAAATTTTATAACCACAAACTTCCTTTAGCCCTAGACTTATAGGGTGTTCAATGAAATTTAAGGTTGTCTTATGAGTGCTACTTGGAAGTATCAAGCACGACGTTTGAAGCAGTTAATTGATGCAAATAATGAAACGCAAGCTCACCTGTACATGGAAAAGCTTTTATTGTTTCCTATCGATATTCAAGACCGAATAATAGAAGATATTAGTCATCTTCCGCACTGCAGTAGCGATGCTGTTGCAAGCATTATTGGTCATTATTCAATATTAGAATTAAAGTAGCGTGGGGGCTACTTTAATGAGAATTCAAAGAGAGACGATTACAAGTAACTGACAAATTTTAACCTAATAACTAACTTGAAAGTTGCTGTATTCGTAATTTAGCAATTTTGTCACGAACCTTAGCTGCCTGCTCAAATTCTAAGTTTTGTGCATAGCTTTGCATTTCTTTTTCAAGACTTTCTATTTTAGTATCTATTTGTCCTGTAGTTAACAACGGCTCTTCTGCTTGCTGGTTAATATGATAATTTGAATTAGCTTCTGCCACTTTATCTAGTGATTTTGCATCACTATAACTACCAACCCCCATTACATCAGTTATTCTTCTAACAACGCCTTTGGGTATAATATTATTATCCAGATTATACTGATGTTGCTTCGCTCTTCGTCTTTCAGTTTCATCAATAGCACGTCGCATTGAACCCGTAATTCTGTCAGCATATAAAATGGCTCTACCATTAATATTACGTGCTGCTCGACCAATAGTCTGAATAAGTGAGCGTTCTGAACGGAGAAATCCTTCCTTATCAGCATCCAGAATCGCTACTAAAGACACTTCAGGCATATCTAAGCCTTCACGAAGTAAATTGATCCCTACTAAGACATCAAATTTACCTAGTCTAAAGTCTCTTATAATCTCAACTCGTTCAACAGTATCCACATCTGAATGTAAATAACGTGTTTTAATACCGTGCTCATCCAAATAATCAGTTAAATCTTCGGCCATACGTTTAGTTAACGTGGTTGCTAAGACCCTTTCGTCTAAAGGTAAACGCTTGTTAATTTCTGACAATAAGTCATCAACTTGTGTTTCTACAGGCCTGACTTCAATTTCAGGATCAAGTAAACCTGTTGGTCTAACAACCTGCTCTGCAATATCACCAGCTGATTTTTCTATTTCATAATTACTTGGTGTCGCAGAAACATAAATAGTTTGTGGAGACAGCGCTTCAAACTCATCAAACTTCATCGGCCGATTGTCTAAAGCTGATGGTAAACGGAAGCCGTATTCAACTAGGTTTTCCTTACGGGATCTATCACCTTTATACATAGCACCTATTTGTGGCACAGTTACATGAGATTCATCGATAATAAGCAGACCATCATCAGGTAAATAATCAAACAACGTTGGTGGAGCATCGCCTTGCTCTCTACCTGATAAATAACGCGAATAATTCTCTATCCCTGAGCAATAACCAAGTTCAGTCATCATTTCAATATCAAACTGAGTTCGTTGAGTTACTCGCTGTTCTTCAACTAATTTATTATTATCCTTAAGTTGTTGTGATCTATGCTTAAGCTCAATTTTTATTTTATCAACTGCCGCTAATATTTTCTCTCTAGGTGTCGCATAATGTGTTTTAGGATAAACAGTAACACGAGGCAATGTTCTTTCTACTTGTCCAGTGAGTGGATCAAATTGACTTATTCGTTCTATTTCTTCATCGAAAAGCTCAATACGTAAGGCTAAACGATCTGACTCCGCAGGGAAAATATCAATAACATCGCCACGGACTCTGTAAGTTGCCCGAGCAAAAGCGATATCATTTCGAGTATATTGCAACTCAGCAAGGCGCCTTAAGATATCACGCTGATTAATAATGTCACCTTGGCTAATATGCAACATCATCTTTAAATATGAATCGGGATCACCCAAACCATAGATAGCTGAAACAGAAGCAATAATAATAACGTCACGACGCTCTAAAAGCGCTTTAGTAGCGGATAAACGCATTTGCTCAATATGTTCATTAACAGAAGCATCTTTTTCTATAAAAGTATCCGTTGTTGGTACATATGCTTCAGGCTGATAATAGTCATAATATGAAACAAAATACTCAACAGCATTGTTAGGAAAGAACTCTTTCATTTCACCATAAAGCTGTGCTGCTAAGGTTTTATTGGGTGCTAACATCATTGTTGGTCTATTGAGCTTTTCAATGACGTTAGCAATAGTGAACGTTTTTCCTGAGCCTGTAACCCCAAGAAGGGTCTGATGAGCTAACCCTGAATCAATACCTTCAAGTAGCTGCTTAATTGCTGTAGGTTGGTCACCATTTGGGATGTAGTCAGAGCAAAGAGTTAAATTTTTCATACTACTTGCTCCTCCGAATTTGATTCAGTTTGATGAAATTGTTTAGCAAAGAGTCGATACGAAATCATTGCCATTAATACATTGCCAAGTAAGGCACCAACAAAAAAACCTGCTAGACCGTAAGCTAAGCTGCCTAGATACGCTAAAGGTAAATAACAAACGAATAATCGTACAACACTTAAACCTAAAGCAATCATAGGTTTATGCAAGGCATTAAATGATGAATTAGTTAAAATTACAATACCTTGAAGACCGTAACCCAAAGGGAGAATCCAAATAAATAATTTAATTAAGTCTGCAACTTCAGCTTCTTGAGCAAAAGCACTCGCTATCCAATGTGCGCAAACGGCAAGTACCGCATAAATAAAGGTTTGCCAAACTAAAATGAATTTTATCGATACTTTATATGCTTCTTCAACGCGCTGTAATTGACCTGCTCCAAAATTTTGACTAATAAAAGGCGGTAAGGTCATAGAGAGCGCCAAGACAATCAGACAAGCGATTGATTCAATTCTTGAACCAACACCAAAAGCAGCTACTGCTGACTCACCATAGCCCGCTACTATAGCAGTCATTATGGCCGCAGCAACAGGCGTTAACATATTAGCACCTGCCGCAGGAAGACCTATTTTTAATATGTCTCGACAAGCAGAAAGTAGCTCTTTTATAGGGAGTAAGCGGGTATGAATAAGATCATTCTTTTTAGTCAAAATGTATAACACAAAGCCTAAACCAAATAGCCATGAAATTAAGGTGGCAATTGCCGCTCCTTGTATACCCATTGCAGGGACTGGACCTAAGCCAAAAATGAAAATAGGGTCAAGTATTGCATTAATCAGCCCTGCGCTTCCCATTATCATACTCGGTGTTTTAGTATCGCCAGAAGCACGTAACACAGCATTACCTATCATGGGTCCAATTAAACAAACACTACCTATATACCAAATATCCATATATTGATGAATGAGAGGTAGTAAAGAAGGTTGGGCTCCAAGTAAAGTAAACAAAGGGTCTGTGATGAAATAACCAATCAAAGATAAACAAGCTACTATAATGGCAGCTAAATACATAGCTGCTGTAGCCGAGTTTTTGGCTGATTTTGTATCTTTCTTTCCTAAGAACTTAGCTATAACTGCAGAGGTACCAATTCCTAAACCTATAGTTAAACTAAGTACAGTGAAAGTCACAGGAAAGGTAAAGCTAATTGCTGCGAGAGGCTGTGTGCCAAGAAGGCCAACAAAAAAAGTATCGACTAGGTTGAATGTCATCAACAAAACCATACCGTAAATCATTGGAATGGTCATACGCTTTAAAGTATTAGCAACGGGGTCTTCAAGTAGGTTAACTTGCTTTATGTTTTGCTTTTCAGTATTTGGTTTAGTCATTTAATTACTATTTGGCTTCTATTGTTGAGGCAAGATAAATTATATGCAGCGGCATATTGTAAAATAATAACTTACTTTTACCTAGCGTAGATTTATCTGACAGGCCTATTTAAATAATTAGCGTTATTACTTAACCTGAACTCTGGGTAATGAGTACTTGGTATTAAATTAAAAACAACAACTTACGGTTATTAAAAATAAAAGTTACCGGGTTAAATAGCGATATAGTCTCTCAATTTTTCAATTTATTCGGTTATCAAGGCAAAACGTTTATGAATAACAGGTTATTTATCGACGGTTTAACGCTGAGAATTGGGAAAATAGGAATATTGAGCAAATGCTGCTTATCCAGAGTTCAGGTTACTTACATCTTCACCTAATCATTAGCACTACCTTTAAATTTTCTACTCAGACGGGTGTTGTAGGATAAATTAAAACAATTATCTAATATTCAAGCAACACACCATTAGTTTAGTGAAATAAAGAGGTGGTCAAAAATCACCCTGATTTATATGTTATTCAACAACTAGGCTTAAGTAGCTGTAAAGTATAAATAAAATATTATAGTGTTATATATTGACTTGCTGGCAAGCCAATCAAAACATCAGGCTAACCTAAAGTTACACTTTAATTCACATAGTTATCCACAGGAACAGTGGATAACTACAATTTCTTCTTTCTATACTGTATAAAAACATAGCAAAACATTAACCAGTATAAAAAACAATCGTAAATTGGTGTAAAAACACCTCTTCTGAACGCATCTTCAGCAAACAAATTTTTTTTTAATTATTTATTATTTTTGTGTTGACACTTAGGCCACAGGTCTTTAATATTCCGCCCCGTTAGCCACTGAGGTTAACGCGAATCCCCAATAGCTCAGTTGGTAGAGCGATGGACTGTTAATCCATGTGTCACTGGTTCGAGCCCAGTTTGGGGAGCCACATTTATAATTAACGACAACAACCAAATGTCGATAATTAGTTTATTAGGTTTATCCTAGTAACAAATTTAAACTTCAATGATAAACAGAAGTTAAAAAGTTTATTCCCCAATAGCTCAGTTGGTAGAGCGATGGACTGTTAATCCATGTGTCACTGGTTCGAGCCCAGTTTGGGGAGCCACATTCAACTTCATTAATAAACAGAAGTTAAAAAAGTTTATTCCCCAATAGCTCAGTTGGTAGAGCGATGGACTGTTAATCCATGTGTCACTGGTTCGAGCCCAGTTTGGGGAGCCACATTTATAATTAACGACAAAAACCAAATGTCGATAATTAGTTTATTAGGTTTATCCTAGTAACAAATTTAAACTTCAATGATAAACAGAAGTTAAAAAGTTTATTCCCCAATAGCTCAGTTGGTAGAGCGATGGACTGTTAATCCATGTGTCACTGGTTCGAGCCCAGTTTGGGGAGCCACATAAGAAAAGCCGCGATTATTCGCGACTTTTTTTTGCCTATTAAAAAGTAATTAGAAAAGTATTAAACCTTCAGCACAGTTGTTAAAGCGATGGACTGTACTCTCTATAATAAATAGCATGTGTCACTGGTTCGACCCCAGTTTGGGGAGCCACATAAGAAAAGCCGCGATTATTCGCGGCTTTTTTGTCTATTCACAGACCATATATCTAGTTCAGACGCCCTATCGATAATATAGCTATCTGTCACTGAACCCTTTAGCTCACTCACTCTATTATACAATATGCATAAAAAAGGCCCTGCAATTAAAATTACAGGGCCTTTAAAGTTTTGTAGTGACTCTTACTTCTCGGTAATCAACTCCTGTTTATTTTCAAAATTAATTACCAGCTTGTCTTTTTTAACATCTACCTTAGCTACACCACCATGTGTTAATTCGCCAAAGAGCAATTCATTTGCTAATGCCTTTTTCAGGTGCTCCTGGATTAATCGTGACATCGGTCTAGCCCCCATAGCTTTATCATAACCATGATCAGCTAACCAGAGCTTAGCTTGTTTAGTTAGCTCAAGTGAAACACCTTTATCATCAAGCTGAGCTTGTAACTCAACAATAAACTTATCAACGACTTGCTGAATAACAATATTATCTAAATGATTAAACCAAACAATATTATCTAAGCGGTTCCTAAACTCGGGAGAGAAGACTTTATTAATCTCACTCAGCGCATCAAGGCTGTGATCTTGTTGCTTAAAACCAATTGATTGACGAACAGTTTCTTGTACACCAGCATTTGTGGTTAGTACGACAATAATATTTCTAAAGTCTGCTTTACGGCCATTATTATCCGTTAAAGTACCATGGTCCATTACTTGTAGTAAGATGTTATAAACATCTTCATGGGCCTTTTCAATCTCATCTAGTAATACCACTGCATGAGGGTGTTTTAGCACTGCATCAGTTAGTAAGCCCCCCTGCTCATAGCCCACATAACCAGGAGGTGCACCGATAAGTCTACTAACAGCATGTTTTTCCATATATTCAGACATATCAAAGCGTAATAGTTCTACACCTAAAATTTTAGCCAATTGTTGGGTAACTTCAGTCTTACCTACCCCTGTAGGTCCAGCAAATAAAAACGACCCGACAGGCTTTTCTTCATTGCCCAATCCTGCTCTAGATAAACGTATAACTGATGAAAGTTCATCAATGGCCTTGTCTTGACCAAAAACAACAAGCTTTAAATTACGATCTAGGTTTTTAAGACTATCCTTTTCAGTGAGTGATACAGATTTTTCAGGGATCCTAGCCATTTTTGCGACAATACTTTCAATATCTGTATTATTAATGACTTTTTTACGCTTATTCGGTGCAACAAGCTGCTGCTTAGCTCCCGCCTCATCAATTACATCAATCGCTTTATCTGGAAGAAATCTTTCGTTAATATATTTTGCAGACAACTGAGCCGCGGCATGTAAGGCTTTACTTGTATATCGAATACCGTGATGGCTTTCATACTTCTCTTTTAATCCTTGAAGTATTTTCGTCGTATCAGCTACGCTAGGCTCGGCAATATCAATCTTTTGAAAGCGACGAGCTAATGCTCGGTCTTTTTCAAAAACACTTTGATATTCTTGATATGTCGTTGAGCCTAAACAACGAATCTTACCTGCAGAAAGCAGTGGTTTTAGCAAGTTAGACGCATCCATCATACCGCCAGAGGCCGCACCCGCTCCTATAATAGTGTGAATTTCATCTATAAAGAGTACTGCATTTTTATCTGCTTCAAGCTCTTTCAATAAGGATTTGAACCGTTTCTCAAAATCTCCTCGGTATTTGGTGCCCGCTAATAAAGCCCCCATATCTAGAGAATAAATCGTTGCATCGGCTAAAAAGTCAGGTACTTGCTCATTTACAATCATATTTGCCAAACCTTCAGCAATAGCTGTTTTACCAACACCAGCCTCACCAACAAATAGTGGATTATTTTTTCTACGTCGACTTAATACCTGTAATGCGCGTTCAAGTTCATTATCACGACCAATTAACGGATCGATGTTACCTTTAAGAGCTTCTTCGTTAAGGTTTACCGAAAAGTTTTCAATAGTGCGAGGCTCTTCTTCACTCTGTTGATCACCTTCTAGAGCCTGTGGAGCATTTTCATCATCAACTTTTGCAATACCATGCGATATATAATTCACAATATCTAAACGGCTAATATCTGACTTTTTCAAAATATAAGCAGCTTGAGATTCTTGTTCACTAAAGATTGCGACTAATACGTTCGAACCACTGACTTCATTTTTACCTGAAGATTGAACATGGAACACTGCTCTTTGCAATACTCGTTGAAAACCCAGCGTAGGTTGTGTTTCCCTTTCCTCTTCCCCAATAGGGATCATTGGTGTTGTTTCACCAATAAAGTCTAATAAGCTTTTACGAAGCTTAGCTAAATCTGCCCCACAAGCACCAAGTGCTTCAATCGCAGATGGATTGTCTAATAATGCCAACAATAAATGTTCAACGGTCATAAATTCGTGGCGAGATTCTTTAGCTTGGCGAAAGGCTAAATTCAGTGAAATTTCTAAGTCTTTGTTTAGCATAGCTACTCCAATTTATAACTTTAGGCTTTTTCCATCACACACTTTAGTGGGTGCTGATTTTCAAAAGCGTACTGGACAACATGTTCTACTTTGGTTTCTGCTATTTCAGCAGTATACGTTCCACAAAGGCCTTTTCCTTTATAGTGAATGGTTAACATAATGTCTGTTGCTTGCTCTTCACTTTTATTAAAAAAATTACACAATATGTCGACAACAAAGTCCATCGGGGTATAGTCATCGTTAAGTAAAAAAACATGGTATTTAGCCGGCTCTTCTATTTGTTCTCTAACGGCTTCTTCAACAATCTCTTCGGTGTCAAATAACTCTTTCCAGTTGCTCATATATTTATCTTAGTCTCTACTTTTTACTTTTGCTGTAACTTTTTGTGAGATAAAGTCTAAAAAACTGTTAAAAATACATCTTTTTAACTTGACTAATCTCATAATTTATCTACGATTCTATTGGTGACTAATATTTAGTCGCTTAGTTTGTTGTCTATGCGCTAATTTACCCACTACTTTCGCTCCTTAGAGAGCTACGTAATGGTAAGTTAAACATAATTAAATACTAAAGGATATAGAAGGAAGTTGAAGTATGGCACACGGTACAGTGAAATGGTTTAATAATGCAAAAGGTTTTGGCTTTATTCGTCCAGATAGCGGTGGAGATGATATCTTCGCACACTATTCAACAATTGAAATGGATGGATATCGAACATTAAAAGCCGGACAGGACGTCAATTACGAACTAAATGAAGGCCCTAAAGGTCACCACGCAGCAAGTATTAAATTAGCTGAAGGCGAAATAGAATAAAAAAGACTTTGCGCTAAAGTGACACAAAAAAACACAGCCTTTGCGCTGTGTTTTTTTTATTCACTGAAAACTAAACTTGACCAATCACACTGAGAATAGTGGTTACTTTCAATAAATATTACATATGCTCGATAATGCAATCACCAAACGCAGAACAAGATACAAGAGTAGCGTCATCCATTAACCGTTCAAAATCATAAGTTACTGTTTTAGCTTTAATTGCCCCAGACATGCCCTTAAGAAGTAGATCTGCAGCTTCAAACCACCCCATGTGTCTAAGCATCATTTCAGCGGATAAAATAACAGAACCGGGGTTTACCTTATTCTTACCTGCATATTTAGGTGCTGTCCCATGTGTTGCTTCAAATACTGCAATTTCGTCACCTAGGTTTGCTCCTGGAGCTATACCTATACCGCCAACTTGCGCGGCAAGTGCATCAGATAAATAATCTCCATTTAAGTTTAACGTGGCAATAACACTATATTCTGCAGGCCGTAATAATATTTGTTGTAACATTGCATCAGCAATCACATCTTTAATAATAATTTCTTTACCTGTCTGCGGGTTTATCAATGAGCACCAAGGCCCACCATCAATTAAACTTGCATCAAATTCATCTCTAGCAAGCTCATAACCCCAGTCTTTAAAAGCACCCTCAGTAAACTTCATAATATTACCTTTATGAACTAACGTAACTGAGTCTTTATCGTTATCAATTGCATACTGAATAGCTTGCCTAACAAGACGCTCAGTACCTTCTTTTGATACTGGTTTAATGCCAATACCACAGTTATCGGTAAAACGAATATTACTGGCTCCCATTTCTTCGGTAAGAAACTCAATCATTGCTTTCGCTTTGTCACTACCTGCTTGAAATTCTATACCTGCATAGATATCCTCCGTATTCTCTCGAAAGATAACCATATCAACTTCACTAGGCCTTTTTACTGGGCTTGGTACTCCAGTAAACCATTGAACTGGACGCTGGCATACGTATAAATCCAGCATTTGTCTAATTGCTACATTTAAAGAGCTCATACCGCCACCTACAGGAGTTGTTAGTGGACCCTTAATAGAAACCTTATACTCTTGAAGTATATTAAGCGTTTCCTCTGGCAGCCAAGTTTCACTATCATACATTTTTGTCGCTTTTTCACCTGCATAAACTTCCATCCAGGAAATTTCTCTTTCACCGCTATAAGCCTTAGCGACTGCAGCATTTACAACTTTTAGCATAGGTGGGGTAACGTCTACGCCTATTCCATCACCTTCAATAAAAGGAATAATTGGATTATTGGGTACTAATAATTTACCGTCAATAAATGTGATTTTCTCTCCGGTATCGGGGATGGTGATTTGATTAGTCATATGACAAGCTCCAAATTAAACAAGAATAGAAAAGTTGCTCTATTAAACTAATTCAAAAAAGCACATGGCACTAATCACCATTTAGTGATATTGACTATCACTTAAATCAATAAATAGCAGTTAGACTAAAGGCTAATAGACCGTTTATCTAAAAAAAGGATAAAAAAAAGCTAAGTATTACTACTTAGCTTTTAATTTACAACGCTCTATTGGAAAGCGTTTTAACTGCGTATTTCCTTTAAAGTAAATAGTTACCTTAAAGTAGTGCAGATAATATAGTATTTAACGTTTCACTTGGACGCATCGCTTCTTCTGCAAGCTTAGTATCAGCAAAGTAATAACCATTAGTATTAATTGCAGGGCCCTGAGCTGAGTTTAGCTCAGCAACAATTTTCTCTTCTTGCTTGGTTAATGCTTGTGCAATACCAGTGAAACCTGCTTGAAGATCTGTATCAGTTGTTTGCTCAGCTATTGCTTGTGCCCAATACATAGCAAGGTAGAAATGACTACCACGGTTGTCAAGCTCACCAACTCTGCGAGATGGTGACTTGTTGGTATCTAAGAACTTGCCTGTGGCCGCATCTAGCGTGTCAGCTAATACTTGTGCTTTAGTATTACCCGTAGTAACAGCTACATGTTCAAGTGATGCCGCAAGTGCTAAGAACTCCCCAAGAGAATCCCAACGTAAGTGGTTTTCTTTTTCGAATTGCTGAACGTGCTTAGGAGCAGAGCCACCAGCACCAGTCTCGAATAAACCACCACCATTCATAAGTGGCACAATAGAAAGCATTTTAGCACTTGTGCCAAGCTCTAATATTGGGAATAAATCCGTTAAGTAATCGCGCAATACGTTACCGGTAACAGAAATTGCATCTTCACCTTTAGCAACACGGGCAAGAGTATATTCACAAGCTTTTACCGGCTCAAGAATTTGGATGTCTAAGCCAGTAGTGTCATGGTCAGCTAAATAAGTATTAACCTTTTTGATCATTTGTGCATCATGACCACGATTTTCATCTAACCAGAATACAGTAGGTGTACCCGTTGCTTTAGCACGAGTAACTGCTAATTTAACCCAATCTTGAATAGGTGCATCTTTAACCTGACACATTCTGAAAATGTCGCCTTGTGCGACATTTTGTTCAATTAGTGTTTCGCCATTGTCATTAACAACACGAACCACACCTGCGCCACTCATGGTGAAAGTTTTGTCATGTGAACCGTATTCTTCAGCTTTTTGCGCCATTAAACCAACATTAGGTACAGTACCCATAGTTGATGGGTTAAAAGCGCCATTCTCACGACAGAAATCTACTACAGCAGAGAAAACACCAGCATAGTTACGATCAGGAATCATAAACTTAGTATCTTTTTGCTCGCCATCTGGGCCCCACATCATGCCTGAAGCGCGAAGTGCTGCTGGCATTGATGCATCAATGATTACATCACTTGGTACGTGTAAGTTAGTAATACCTTTGTCTGAGTCAACCATTGCCATTTCTGGACGAGTGGCGTAAACCGCTTGTAAATCAGCTTCTATTTCAGCTTTTTGCTCTGCCGGTAAACGTGCGATTTTAGCGTACACATCACCAATACCGTTGTCAGCGTCAACACCTAATTGTTCAAAAGTTGCAGCATGTTTAGTAAATACATCTTTGTAGAAAACTTTAACTGCATGCCCAAACATAATTGGGTCTGAAACCTTCATCATGGTTGCTTTTAAATGCAATGAAAGTAAAACATCTTCTTCTTTAGCTTTGCTAATTTCAGTTTCAAAGAACTCTACTAATGCTGATTTACTCATCACTGACGCGTCAATAATTTCTTTATCAAGTAATGGTAATTTTGATTTTAATAAAGTTACTTCACCGTTTTGGGCAACAAATTCAATACTTACGTTAGTTGCACCATTTATTGTAACTGATTTTTCGCTACCGTAAAAATCACCTGATGCCATGTGAGCAACATGAGACTTTGACTCTTTAGACCAAGCGCCCATTGAGTGTGGATTGTTACGTGCATATTGCTTCACAGAACCCGGAGCGCGGCGGTCAGAATTACCTTCACGCAATACAGGGTTAACAGCTGATCCTAAAACTTTAGCGTAAGTTAACTTGATAGATTCTTCTGCTTCGTTTTGTGGTTCTGCCGGGTAATTAGGTAGATCAAAACCTTTGCCTTGAAGTTCTTTAATCGCTAATTCAAGTTGTGGAATAGATGCAGAAATATTTGGTAACTTGATAATGTTCGCTTCAGGCGTCTTAGCTAATTCACCTAATTCAGCCAATGCATCTTCAATGCGTTGTTCTTCAGTTAAGTATTTTGGAAAGTTTGCTAAGATACGCCCCGCTAAAGAGATATCGCGAGTTTCAACATTGATGCCTGAAGAAGCTGTATAAGCTTGAATAATTGGCAATAAAGAATACGTTGCAAGTGCAGGCGCTTCATCGGTAATAGTATAAATGATTTTTGAGTTATCAGTGCTCATTGAGATTCCTACTTTAATTAGCTACATACTCAGGTGTTCGCATAAAAATTCACTATAAATTAATTAAAATTCACCTAAGTTAAAATTTATTTTTCGCGCGCATAGTATAGTAATTCAAAGCGTATTAATATAGCCAAGCGAACTGGCACAATATATTTTTTAGGATATTTAGTATAAAAATGAAGCAGAACAAAGGCTATACAAGACATAACGCTAAAAAGCACAAAGAGGTACGACCACTAAATGAAAAGCAAAAAATTGTGCTTTTCAATAAACCCTTTGATGTTTTATGCCAATTTACTGACGAGAGTAATCGTCGCACGTTAAAAGATTTTATCAATATCTCTGGCATATATGCAGCTGGGCGACTCGATAGAGATAGCGAAGGTCTATTGTTATTAACCAATGACGGCAAGTTGCAACACCAAATTGCTAACCCGATTAAAAAAACAGAGAAAACTTATTGGGTGCAAGTTGAGGGTGCCCCAACAGAGCAAGACCTAACTAAATTACGACAAGGTGTTGAATTAAAAGATGGTATGACTAAGCCCGCCAAAGTAGCTATTATGCTTGAACCACAAATTTGGCCACGCACGCCCCCTATAAGAGAGCGAGCAAGTATTCCAACAACTTGGCTAGAGATCAAAATTACTGAAGGCCGAAATAGACAAGTTAGAAGAATGACAGCAAACATCGGCTTCCCTACTTTACGTTTAATTAGATATCGCATTGGTAATTGGACCCTAGATGGTATTGCAAATGGGGAATATAAAGTTGAGCAATAATAAAAATTTTGAGTGTAATGCTAATGAGCCTGCCAGTAATGAACATGGTGAAAAGCAATTTAAGCCAAATACCACTGTAGCTGCCGTTATTCATCACCAGGGTAAATTTTTATTAGTTGAAGAATACGATAATAACCAAGTGGTATTTAATCAACCTGCAGGGCATCTAGAGGCTGGTGAAAGTATTATTAATGCGGTAAAGCGTGAAATTTTTGAAGAAACAGGCTTAACCTTAACTCCCGATTACTTGTGTGGTATTTATTATTTTCATCGAGCTGATCTTAAACTTTATTTCTTACGTTTTTGTTTTGTCATTGAGTTAGAGTCATGTTTGTTAAGTCAGCCTCAAGACAGCGAAATAATTGATAACCACTGGCTAAGTTATGAGCAAATCATAGAAAAACAACCTCAATTACGCAGCACTATGGTGCTTGAATGCATTGAAGATTACTTAGCTGGTAATAAAATCCCTTTATCGCAGCTAAAATCTAATCTTTAATCTATATCCTGCAACTTGTGCGTGTTATAATTTTGCGCCTCATATTTTAGTACCGTTACACTAGTACATTTTTTTTACGTCTATTGGTCAAATAAACATGTTAACAGCTACAAATAATAAAACCCCTGAGCAAACTAAAGTAATCGTTGGTATGTCTGGCGGTGTCGATTCTTCAGTTTCTGCTTACTTGCTTCAAGAGCAAGGCTATCAAGTAGAAGGTTTGTTTATGAAAAACTGGGAAGAGGATGATACTGATGAATATTGTGCTGCTGCCCAAGACCTAGAAGATGCTCAAGCTATTTGTGACAAGCTAAATATCAAATTACATACAATTAATTTTGCCACTGAATATTGGGACAATGTTTTTGAATACTTTCTTGAAGAGTATAAAGCAGGACGTACACCTAATCCCGATATTATGTGTAATAAAGAAATTAAATTTAAAGCCTTTTTAGAGTTTGCCTGCGAAGATTTAGGTGCAGACTACATAGCCACAGGTCATTACGTTCAGCGTGAGTTTCGTGACAATACCTGGAAAATGATACGCGGTCTTGATAACAATAAAGATCAGAGTTATTTCCTTTATACTCTGGACGAAAAACAATTAGCACAAACACTATTTCCAGTTGGCCATATTGAAAAGCCAGAAGTAAGAGCTATTGCAGAGAAGGCTGGCCTAATTACCCATAATAAAAAAGACAGTACTGGTATTTGTTTTATAGGCGAACGAAAATTTAAAGATTTCCTAGGTCAATACCTACCAGCAAAACCCGGTATTATTGAGTCTGCCGAAGGTGTTGAAGTCGGCAACCACGATGGCTTAATGTATCATACATTGGGACAGCGCAAAGGCTTACGTATTGGTGGCTTAGCTAATGCTGGTGAAGAGCCATGGTATGTTGTCGAAAAAGATTTATTACGTAACGTACTGATCGTTGGTCAAGGGCATAACCACCCTCGCCTATTCTCTAAAGGTTTAATTGCGAATCAACTACATTGGGTTGATAGGAAAGCATTATCCGGTAGCATTCGCTGTACAGTTAAAACTCGTTACCGCCAAGAGGACGTTTCATGTACCGTAACACCTATTCAAGACTCGATTAACGACGAATATCGAATAGACTTTAACGAGCAGCAAAGTTCTGTTACTCCAGGCCAATCGGTAGTTTTTTACCAAGATGATGTGTGCTTAGGTGGCGGCATTATCGATACCTTAATTCGTTAGATAGTAATAAGAATAAATAAAATGAATGATCAAACATTAACTTTTGCGGCTATTTGCCAAGTTGCTTTTCAAGTACAGCAAGTTTCTCGCAGCGGCAGCATCAATGATGATGATTTATCATTGTTACTCAATAGTATAATTGCAATGACCCCAGACAACACCCTTGAAGTTTATGGCGGAGAAATACACAACCTAAAACAAGGTCTTGAATTACTTATAGATCATTTAGGTGACTCTTCAACAAGCGCTAAAACAAAAGAAAAAGATCCTGAATTCACGCGCTACATAATCAGCCTAATTAATTTAGAGCGACGTTTAGCTAAAAACCCAAAGCAATTATCATTATTAGGTGACCGTATAGAAGCATGTGAAAGGCAATTAGCGCACTTTCCCATTACCAGTGAAACCCTAATAGCAAGCTTTGCCAGTATTTATAGTGACATAATCAGTCCACTTGGCGCGCGTATTCAAGTTACTGGTGAGCCAAGCATTCTAAAACAAACGGCAACTCAGCATAAAATACGTGCATTGCTATTATCTGGTATTAGAGCCGCGGTATTGTGGCGTCAGGTAGGTGGTAAACGTAGAACAATATTATTTAGCCGTAAAAAAATCGTGTATACGGCTAAAGCATTACTTAACACAATTAATTAAACAATCACTTCTGGTGATGGTTGAAGTTAAAACAATAAAATTTGAACACTTTTAACTCGTTAACTTATAAATCTATTAAATAAGTTAAAGAGAATATTAATATAACCTAAATATAACCTAGGAAAAAATTATGGAACTTTCAGCATTAAGTGCAATATCACCAGTAGATGGTCGTTATGGCAGCAAAGTAAAGTCATTACGCCCTATCTTTAGTGAATTCGGTCTAATTAAATACCGAGTAACTGTAGAAGTACGCTGGTTACAAAAACTAGCCGAAACTAACGCTATCGCAGAAGTTCCTGCTTTCTCAGCGCAAGCAAATGCTGCTTTAGATGCTATTGTTTCTGACTTTAGTGAAGAAGATGCACTAAGCATTAAAAATATCGAAGCAACTACCAACCACGACGTTAAAGCGGTTGAATACTTCTTAAAAGAAAAAATTGCTGATAATGAAGAATTAAACGCTGTTACTGAATTTATTCATTTTGCCTGTACTTCTGAAGACATTAACAACTTATCTCATGGCTTAATGTTAAATGACTGCCGTGAAACAGTGCTATTACCAGAAATGGATAAAATTTTAGCGGCAATTAAAGCGCTAGCGGTAGAGTACAAAACTATTCCAATGATGTGCCGTACTCATGGTCAACCTGCATCACCTAGTACCCTAGGTAAAGAGATGGCTAACGTTTATGTACGTTTACAACGTCAACGTGAGCAAATAGCTAACGTTGAAATGTTAGGTAAAATTAATGGCGCTGTAGGTAACTACAATGCTCACCTTAGCGCATACCCTGAAGTAGATTGGCATGAATACGCTAATGAATTTGTAACTTCATTAGGTTTATCATTCAATGCATTTACTACTCAAATTGAACCGCATGATTACATTGCTGAATTATTTGATGCTGTTGCTCGTTTTAACACTATCTTAATCGATTTCGATCGTGATATTTGGGGTTACATCGCCATGGGTCACTTCAAGCAAAAAACAATTGCGGGTGAAATTGGTTCATCGACTATGCCACATAAAGTGAACCCTATCGATTTTGAAAACTCTGAAGGTAACCTAGGTATTGCTAACGCATTATTCACTCACTTAGCACAAAAACTACCTATTTCTCGCTGGCAACGTGACTTAACTGACTCGACAGTATTACGCAACTTAGGTGTTGGTTTTGCTCATGCAATGATCGCTTACGGTGCAACCTTAAAAGGTATTAGTAAATTAGAAGTAAACGAAGCAAATTTAGCTGCTGAACTTGACAGTAACTGGGAAGTATTAGCTGAGCCAATTCAAACAGTAATGCGCCGTTACGGTATTGAAAAACCATACGAAAAATTGAAAGACCTTACTCGAGGTAAACGTGTAAATGGCGACTCTATGCGTGAGTTTATCATGACACTTGAGTTACCTGACTCTGCAAAAGCACAGTTATGTGAAATGACTCCTGCCAGCTATATTGGTCGCGCAGCTTCTTTTATTGATGAATTAAAATAAATAATTACTTTCTTAAGTAACGAATAAAAAGAAGGCTTCGGCCTTCTTTTTATTTATCTAGAAAACCTAATTATTCACTAATAACCCATTTGGTTAACAAATTACATAACCTAAAAACAAAATAACACTTGTCAGTATTGGCAATCCCGTCAGTTATTAACTAGTCTGAATGTACTTCTGGTTTTCATCTTATTTAGTCAACGTTGGGTCTATAATGTCTTACAGTATCAGCCAAGTAAAATGGCAACAAGCAGCACCTCTACTTAAAAACATTCGTGAAAGAGTTTTTGTTTGTGAAAGACGTATTCCTAAGAAGATTGAATTTGATCAAGGCGATCGAACTGCCTACCACATGTTAGTTTGTGACGATAAAAACCAAGAGCCAATAGCCACTGGGCGTATTACCCCCCAAGGGGAAATAAGCCGTATTGCTGTGGTGATGGGTTATCGAAATGAAAAAATAGATAAATTTATAATGCAGGGATTATTTCGGATCGCAGAAAGTCTAGATCTAAAAGAAGTTTTTATTTCAAGCCCTCTTGCAAAAGTAGAGTATTTTACTCAGCATAAGTTTTATCCTATAGGCTCCGTATATATGGAAGCTGGCATGCCAAAACAACGAATGGCATGCACAATATGCAAATCTCATTCTAACGAAGAAAGAAAAAAACCGTACCTAAGCCATTAGTGTATCGCTATTTTGTCTGCCACAAAGACTCATTTTCATAAAGCTTATATAAACCATCTGCTCGGCCAATTAAAATCTGAGCGAAATTATCTTGCTCAGCCTTTTTTGACTGAAGTAAATTCTCTGCCTGCATTTGCCATTTAAGTGAAAAATGTCTCACTGCGTCACGGGCGTCAGGCGCTACCTCAACACTACTGTGATCGGTTGGTAAGTCTCCGCATATTACCCAAAACTTCTTGCCATCCATTGCTGTCAGTTTCCATACGGCTAATAGTGGCACTAAATAGCGACTGTCCTGAACAGTAACACTGTTGGTTACTATGCCTTTTTCTGCTAAATATTTTGTGGCAGCTTGATATTGCGCTTTTATCCATTGCTGCTGTTGCTCTTCAGTCATCTGTACAGGTTCGGTCATTTTAACTCTCTAATAGTTCTAATTTATTTTTATCTAGACTTTCATCGTAGGCTAAATTTTTTCGCGATATTTTACAACTTGTATCTTTTCGCTTACAGCTTGCTTGAAAATTCAAATTTCTTAATTTTTTCAGTGGCTAGCTTGGCTATTTTCTAGGTGTTATCGTTCCATAACAACATTACAACACATTTAAATTGCCTTTTCTAGCAAGAAAGAGTGGAGAAAAAAAACGATGCCTTTATTTGATTTACCTGATTTTGATGACCATGAACAAGTTGTATTTTGTAGTGATGATGCAAGTGGACTTAAGGCAATTATTGCCGTGCATAGCACTAAACTCGGCGCTGCAGTAGGTGGTTGTAGGATGTGGGACTATGCCAGTGATGAAGAAGCCCTGATTGATGTATTACGTCTATCTAAAGGTATGACATACAAAAATGCAATGGCCGGTCTTAGCATGGGTGGCGGTAAGTCCGTTATTATTGGGGATGCCAAAACACTTAAATCTGAAGCATTGTTTCAAGCATTTGGTGAAGCGCTAAATAACTTAAATGGCCGTTACCTCAGTGCTGAAGATGTAAATATCACTACCAGTGATATTGCGATAGCGAATAGCGTAACCCCCTTTGTAACGGGGACTGAAGGAAAAAGTGGTAACCCGGCCCCTTTCACTGCGCTTGGTACCTTCTTAGGAATTAAGGCGTCAGTTAAGCATAAACTTAATCGCAATGACTTAACCGGCTTAAAAGTAGCTATTCAAGGCTTAGGTAGTGTCGGCTATCAACTTTGTGAGCACCTTTATCAAGCTGGAGCTCAACTTGTTATCACTGATATTAATCAGTCGGCACTAGATAAAGCAGCCACAGAATTTAATGCCAAAGTTGTCGGCTTAGACGAAATTTATGATCAAGATGTCGATATTTATGCACCTTGTGCTTTAGGCGCAACGATCAATGATAATACGTTACCCCGGTTGAAAGCTATTATCATTGCTGGTTGTGCGAATAATCAACTAGCAGAGCCTCGACATGATCAAGCACTTCTAGAGCAAGGTATACTTTACGCACCAGATTACGTTATTAATGCTGGCGGCATTATTAATGTCTCATTTGAAAATGAATACAGCGCTGAAAAATCTCGTCAGAAGGTTGCTGAAATCTATGATACTTTATTAGATATTTACGTAAAGTCTGATATTCAAAATAGACCAACTGGTGTCATTGCAGATGAAATGGCACGTGAAATAATCAAAAATGGTGGAAAATAGCAATAATGACCGCCTACTGTATTCAAGTAACCAACAAACAGGGCTAAACTATAATTGCGATACACCTGTCTTTAGGGAATAGCAATGAGAGCTTTTGTAACGTTGTTGTTACTTGTTACAGTGCACTGTTTTGCCATAACGACCGTGACAACAACTGGTAAACAAAAACCTGATGATGCCAGTCATGATTATTTTATTGGCTTATTACGTCTAGCATTAATCGAAACATCACAAGAATATGGCTTCGCTGTATTGAAAACTGTGCCCTACCCTGGGCAAGAAAGAATGCTAAAACTTTTAGCCATAGGGGAGTTTTACGATGTTGTTTGGGCAGGGAGTTCAAATAGCCGTGAATTAAACCTTCACAAGGTACCTTTCCCTTTATTCCGTGGCGGATTAGGCTGGCGCGGGATGATTATTCGTCAACAAGACAAGAAAAAATTTTCATCTTTTAGAACGATAAAAGACTTGAGTAACTCAATTGCTTGTCAAGGGCTTCATTGGCCTGATGCCGACGTATTGGAACATGCAGGCCTTCCTGTGGCACGTGTTGGTTATTTTGATGCCATGCTACATATGGTAGCGCTAAAGCGTTGTGATTACTTGCCTTTAAGTATATTTGAGGGCCAAGCAGAGCTTTCTGTTGTTCAAAACAGTTTTCCCAACCTTATATTTTACCAAGACCTCATTATTCAATATCCACTTACCATGCACTTCTTTGTTAAAGGAAATAATATACGGTTAGCCAAAAGACTAAATATTGGTTTACAACGACTTTATGATTCAGGCGCGTATGATGATTACATGCAGAATCATCAGTTAACTCAATATGCATTTCCATTAACTAAATTTAAAAGCTCAAGTGTTATCAAGTTAACAAATCCCAATAACAAGGAGACAGAGTTAGCAAAATTTGGTTTATCTTGGCCTAATAGCAAATAAGACTGGTCCATTAAATTAGTTCCTAATCAAGCTCAGCACTAGTTTGATAGTAGGTTTAATTTTTGAATATAGTCTGGCGGGAATAAAATAAATGGTCGCAGTTATCGAGTCACTGGCTATTGGGGTTAAAAGCAGCGCAGGGCTGGATTATTTTGAGCAGTACAAGTAAGCAATAATTTAATGAAAGCGGTATTATACACCGATTATATACACCAAGTGAGATAAAGGTTTTTATAATTTCTATGACTAAAAGCTAAAAATAATAAATAAAAAACCCAGCAAAAGGCTGGGTTTATATTAATGATTAACTGAGGAGTTATTAATCAACTAATTGATATTGTTCACGTAAAATATTAATAATTTCGGCTTTAGGATTATCTGAAAGTACTATTTTTTCACCCGTTATTTTTTCTGCAATATCTGTGTATGTTTTAGAAACTTGCATTAATACTTCTGTCGGCAATTCATTATCGACAGCAAGTGCTAAACGCTCTTCCATCCGATCCTTGTTTAGTAAAATATCTGGATCAGGAAAGTGTTTAAGTAATAGCTGACGGAAACCTTCTTTGGAATTTTCTACCACTTTACCAGCACGGTACTGTTCGCCATCCCAAATGCGTGATGAATCAGGAGTACCAACCTCGTCCATATAGATAAGCTTATCATTACCCGCTTTATCTTTTACATAGCCAAATTCAAATTTAGTATCAACAAAAATTTGATCAAGTTTAGCTAATGCATTCGAAATAAGATCAAAACCTTCAGTTAATAATTTTTCATATAAGCTAATATCATCAAGTGACTTGAAATTAAATGCTTCATAGTTATCTTCAATGTTTTTACGGGTAATATTAACATCATCAACCGCAGGAACACCTGGAATACCTTCTAAAATGCCTTTAGTTGAAGGCGTTTGAAGTAACTCAGTTAATTTAGTGTCTTTCTCTAAGCCTTCAGATAATTCAATACCACAAAAATCTCTCTCGCCTTTTACATAGCTGCGCCACATTGAACCGGTAATATATTGACGACATATAGCTTCAATCATAACTGGTTTAGCTTTTTGTACAATCCAAACAAATGGGTGAGGAATATCTAAAATATGACTTTCAGCAAGACCTTGCTCATTAAATAATTTAAACCAATGGTTTGAGATAGCATTAAGTGCTGCTCCTTTACCTGGAACGCCTTGCATATTCCCTTCACCACGCCAAATACAATCAAATGCCGAAATTCGGTCACTAATAACCATTATAGCAAGTGGTGTATCGCTAGCGACATTATAACCCTTCTCTGCTATTAAGCGCTTACTGTCGGTTTCGGTTAACCAATATACTGAACGGACTTTACCGCTATGCACAGGAGCATCAGTTCGAATAGGAAGGTCGTTATTTACGGCTAAAACTTTATCAGCTAGGTTCATGATGTTTACTCTCAGCTATCAACCCTAAATAGGGTTTAATGGACTTATACCAATTGGTATTAATATTTAATTAATATGACTAATTTAACAATATTCGTTAGGGTCGCAACTATACATAAAGTGCGTTACAAATATCAAAGTCATTTTAACTAAATACTAATAAAATTCAAAAAATAAAAAGTAAAAAAGGACGCTATATAGCGTCCTTTTTTCAAGCTTAACTAAAAATTAGCTAAGCTTACATTACTTTACTTATGCAGCTAAAGAAGCTTGCGCTTTTTCAACTAAGAAAGTGAATGCTGCTTTATCGTATACTGCGATGTCAGCTAGGATCTTACGATCAATTTCAATAGAAGCCTTTTTAAGACCATTAATGAATTTGCTGTAAGATAAACCATTTTGACGAGCTGCTGCGTTAATACGAGCGATCCAAAGCTGACGGAATTGACGTTTACGTTGACGACGATCGCGGTAAGCGTATTGACCTGCTTTAGTTACTGCTTGGAAAGCAACACGATAAACACGGCTACGTGCTCCGTAATAACCTTTAGCTTGCTTTAGAACCTTTTTGTGACGTGCACGAGCTTGTACACCACGTTTTACTCTAGCCATTTTCTATATCTCCTAATTAACCGTGACGTAAAAGTTTTTTAACTGACTTAATGTCAGATGCGGCGATCATGCATTTAGCACGAAGATGACGCTTAACTTTAGTACGACGCTTAGTCAAGATATGACGAAGGCCAGCTTGTTTGAACTTGTAGCCAGAAGCTGTTTTTTTAAAGCGCTTTGCAGCACCTTTATTCGTTTTCATTTTAGGCATGTTAAAAATTCTCAAATTTATACGCTTTACTAATAAAAGTAGAGGTATATGCCAAATATTAAGTAGCGAGGGCGAAAATAACTAAGTGAACTTTATTAAGTTAACCTAGACATTTTACTTGTAAGCCTTTACTACCAGCGTAAAGATAAAGTTGGTGAATAGAAAACCCGAGAGTTTCCTATTACTTGTCAAACCAAGTTTTATCTATTTTTAGGGGCTAAGACCATCACCATTTGACGACCTTCCGCGCGACGCGGAAAGAACTCAAGCACTGTTAACTCTTCTAAATCGTTTTTAACACGAGTAAGAAGCGCTAAACCAAGCTCTTGGTGGGCCATTTCACGGCCACGGAAACGTAATGTTACCTTGACCTTATCGCCGCCTTCTAAAAAGCGTTTCAGGTTACGTAGTTTCACCTGATAATCGCCTTCATCTGTACCAGGACGGAATTTAATTTCCTTAACCTGTATTTGTTTCTGGTTTTTACGTTGTTCTTTTTGTTCTTTAGCTTTTTCATAGATAAACTTGCCGTAATCCATCACACGACAAACCGGTGGTTTAGCGGTAGGGCTAATTTCAACAAGATCAACACCAGCGTCGTCCGCTTGGTCCATTGCTTCATCTAATGTAACGATGCCACCTGGCTCTCCGTCAAATCTAATTAGACGAATTTCGTTGCCTGGGATATCTGTAATTAACTCATTTAAACGATGAGCTGGCTCTTTACGCCCGCCTCGTTGTCCACCTTTAATAGCCATGTTCCTCCAAAGAACTCTTTTTAGCTTTATATTAACTCTGCCTTTATGTTTATTAGTTACAGTAAAGGCAGACTATTTTACTTTTATTATGTTATCCGTATTAACTCTATTGTTTATTAAGTTTTACTGACGTGTTTTTACTTCATCAGATAGCTTAGCAATAAAATCATCAACCGACATTTTTCCTAAATCTTCACCACTGCGAGTTCGTATTGCTATTTCGCCGGCTTCCATTTCTTTATCACCAACAACCAACATATACGGAACACGCTTCAAAGTGTGCTCGCGGATTTTAAAGCCTATCTTCTCATTTCTCAAGTCTAGTTTTACTCTAAAGCCACTTTTTTTCAGTTTATTTGCAATTTCTTGACAATAATCACCCTGTTTGTCAGTAATATTCATAATTACGGCTTGAGTGGGCGATAACCACGTTGGAAATTTCCCCGTGAACTCTTCAATTAAAATTCCGATAAAACGTTCTAAAGAACCTAAAATAGCTCTATGGATCATCACAGGAATATATCTTTCGTTGTCTTCACCAACATAAGTTGCGCCTAAACGCTCTGGTAAAGCAAAATCAAGTTGCACAGTACCACATTGCCAAGCTCTACCTAAACAATCCATTAGGGTAAATTCAATCTTAGGACCATAAAACGCCCCTTCACCCGGTAAATATTCAAACTTTATGTCGCTGTCTGTTAATGCTTGGGCAAGACCGGCTTCCGCTTTATCCCAAATATCATCACTACCAATACGGTTTTCTGGACGCGTAGATAACTTAACCACAATATCTTCAAAACCAAACGAGCCATAAACGTCGTATACCATTTCAATACACTTGGTCACTTCAGCTTGCACTTGAGATTCCATACAGAATATATGGGCATCATCTTGAGTAAATCCACGTACACGCATTAAGCCATGTAAAGAGCCTGATGGTTCATTACGATGACAACAACCAAATTCAGCAATACGTAACGGTAAATCACGGTACGATTTTAAACCTTGATTAAATATTTGTACATGACCTGGACAGTTCATTGGTTTAATTGCATATTCGCGCTTTTCAGATTCAGTTGTAAACATGCCATCAGCATACTTATCCCAGTGACCTGACTTTTCCCAAAGACTTCTATCCATCATCATTGGCGCTTTAACTTCGTCATAATCATATTCGTGTAATTTTTCACGAATAAATTTTTCTAATTCAGTATAAATAGTCCAACCATCGTTATGCCAAAACACCATGCCAGGCGCTTCTTCTTGCCAATGGAATAAATCTAATGTTTTACCAATTTTACGGTGATCGCGTTTTTCAGCTTCAGCTAAACGTACTATATACGCTTTAAGTTGCTTTTTATCAGCCCATGCCGTGCCATAAATACGCTGCAACATCTTGTTATCTGAATTACCACGCCAATAAGCGCCTGCAACTTTCATCAATTTAAAGTGATGACAATGGCGCATGCTTGGTACATGTGGACCACGACACATATCAATGTATTCTTGGTGGTGGTATAAAGCTGGAGTGTCTGTTTTCTCAATGTTTTCATCAAGAATTTGTAATTTGTATGTTTCACCGCGCTCAGTAAATGCATCATAAGCGTCTTGCCAAGAGCCTGTTTTCTTAACAACTTCATAGCCAGTACGTGCTAATTCAGTCATACGCTTTTCAAGCTTACCTAAATCATCTTCAGTAATTGATTCATCAAGATCGATATCATAATAAAAGCCATTTTCAATCGTTGGACCAATAGCCATTTTAACATCTGGGTATAACTGTTTTATTGCATGCCCTAATAAATGCGCACATGAATGACGAATAATCTCTAGGCCTTCACTATCTTTATTAGTAATAAGTTGCAAAGAGGCATCTTGAGTAATTAATTCACAAGCATCAACAAGATTACCATCAATACGACCAGCAATGGTTGCTTTAGCAAGACCAGGGCCAATATCGAGCGCAACATCCATTACAGATACCGCTTGTTCAAAAGAGCGTTGTGAACCATCAGGGAGAGTAATTACAGGCATGTTTTTCCTTATCAGTGGCGGCGCACACTAAGCGTCGCTTGAATTTATATTTTATTTGAGTGATTAAGCAATGACAATATACATAACTTATATGTGTTCGTATTCATAAAAGCACCTTGCTCCTGCATGTGCTAACTGTACTTAATAAAAGTACCGTTCATCCTGAACATAAAAAAGAGCATATAGCTCTTTTTTGAAATAGATTTTTCTACAGCTGATTGTAAAAGCCTTGTCCTTTTTAAACAAGGGTTTTCAACAACATTTAATCACTTTTTAACATTCAAAAAGTAAATAACCTAATTTGGGCTACGCTTTAAATAACGCAGTTTATTTTAATTAATGTCATTAATACCATTTATCAGTGAAGGTGCCATGAGCAAAACAAAAAAATTCAACTATTCAAATGAAATGTTTAAAGCCCTAACAGAGCAATCTGTTCAAGGAATAAGTGTGGCTGATACCGATGGAAAGTACCTCTTTGTCAATAGCACTTTTTGTCAAATGATGGGGTATAACCAACAAGAGCTTTTGCAAATGAGTGTTTGTGATATCACAGCACCTAAGCAAGAAAATAGCGCGTTTAACCAAGAAAAAAAGGCTTGTGAACAAAATGCTATTCGAATGATTCTACAACGAAAAGATGGTACTACCTTTATATCAGAGGTTATTAACAAAACAATCACCTTTAATGAGTTAACTTATACCCTGGGTGTTGTGCAAGATATTAGTGAAAGAGTTGCTATCGAACAAGCGCTAGTTAAAAGTGAATTGCATAAAAATGTGGTTATGCAAATAGCTAATGATGGTATTTGGGATTGGCATTTACAAACCAATTTCGTCCTTTACGATGAGCGCTATTATACCATGGCAGGCTATGCAAATAATGCTTTTCCCTATACCTTTGAAGAGTGGGAGAAGCGTGTCCATCCTGATGACATTACTCATGTGACTCAATGTTACCAAGCTTACTTAGCAGATAGAACAAATACATTTGATGTTGAATTTCGTTTTTTACGTAATGATCAGTCGTATATGTGGATACAAGCTAAGGGGAAAATTGCCGAGCGAGACAATAATAACAAACCACTACGTTTTATTGGTACCCACTCAGACATTTCAGTACAGAAAAAATATCAAGAAGAAATCCTTCATCAAGCACATTTTGATTCACTCACTTATTTACCTAATCGCTTTTTATCGTTAGATAGGCTCAACCACGCTTGTATAGAAGCAAACAGGAAGCAAGAACATGTTGTTTTGTTGTTTTTAGACCTTGATGATTTTAAAAAAATAAATGACTCATTGGGTCATGATATAGGTGATTTATTGTTAATTGAGGCGGCTAACCGCTTACGTCATGTAGTACGAGCAGTTGACACGGTTGGTCGACTTGGCGGAGATGAGTTTATTATTATTCTAAGTGGTTTAAATAATATAAAAGAAGCACACCCTATTGTAGAAAATTTATTAAATCAGTTCAGAGAAGCTTTTCTTATTAAGAAAAGAGAGATGATACTAACAGCAAGTGTTGGAGTAGCCATTTACCCTAACGATGCATCTAATTCAGCAGAGCTGCTACGTAATGCCGACTCTGCAATGTATAACGCTAAAGCACACGGTAGAAATACTTACTCCTATTACACCTCATATATGAATCAATGTGCACAACGAAGACTAGCAATTGAAGAACAATTTAATGGTGCACTTACTAGGCAAGAATTCTCTGTGTACTTTCAGCCAAAAATAGATATTAGTACATCAAAAATAATGGGAGCTGAAGCATTACTACGCTGGTATAACCCCGCATTAGGCAACGTAACACCCGATGAGTTCATCACCATTGCTGAGCAAACGGGCCATATTATTTCTCTGGGTAAATTTGTTTTACAGCAAGCCTTAGAATATACCGCCCATTGGCATAAATACTTTAATAGTAATTTTCAAATAGCAGTAAACCTGTCACCTCGTCAATTTAGAGATCCACAGTTATTATCTTTCATCAAAAAATGTTTAGCAGAGCATAACGTTGAACCATCAAAATTAGAATTAGAAATTACTGAAGGTGTTTTACTTAGCGGGCACAGCTATGTTGATCAAGTTTTAACTGACATTAATAATCAAGGCATTAAGATGGCTATGGACGACTTTGGTACAGGTTATTCATCACTTAGTTACCTACGTTCTTACCCTTTTGATGTGCTCAAAATTGACCAAAGCTTTATTAATGATATAAATCAAACAGAAAAAACCAAATCTCTCATTAATGCGATTATATCTATGTCTCACGCGATGAACTTAAAAGTTGTTGCTGAAGGTATAGAAACTAGAAAGCAGCTGGAGCAATTAAAGTTATTTAATTGCGATTATGGCCAAGGCTACTTATTTAGTAAGCCCATTTGTGCAAAAGAAATGACCTTATTATTAAAAACAAGTCTACATAGTAATTTACCAGTAAATCAGTAACAATATCATTAACAAAAGCATCAACTCGTTTAATTTAATGAAAATCCTCCCTCGCTTTATTACCATTCTATTATATCTCTTCCTACAATCTGCTGATGCCTCAGAAGTTACCTGGGAGTTATGGAAAAATAACAACGCACAAAGTGTCAGCTATCGCCCAGTTACCATTGCAGATAAACAACTAATTGAAATTAAAGCGACAGCAAGAGTTAGCTCAAACCTATCTGGATTCCTATCCTTTATCCAAGAAGTTAACAACACAACAAGTTGGCTAGTCAATGCCAAGGAAAGCAAAATAATTAATAGCTATTCACCTAGAGAAACGAGTTTTTATGTAAAACTCAACAAAATCTGGCCACTTAAAGATAGAATTTTAATACTCAAATCGACTTATTGGCAAAATGAAGATTTGAGTGTAGATATAGTACTTAAAGATGCTTCTGCTGCCACCGTTGAATACATGCAAGCATTTCGCATAATTGACTTGAAACGTTTACTCCGAGTAAAAATACACAGTGCGCACTGGAAGTTAATACCAAAGATAAGAGTATCGACTAATAATCAGATAGACCAAACTGAGTTATTTATTGAATACATTATTATCGCTGATGGCAGAGGAGGCACACCAAAATGGCTGGCAGATCACATTGCATTAAAATCAATCTGGAAAAGTATGCGTAATATTCGGCATCAGCTGCCCGAAGATAAGTGGCAACAACAATCAATTGAAGGTATTACTGAATTATCAGTAAAACCTTCAATTGATTAGCCTTAAAAACGACTAGCTATTTTCTAGTTCAGCAGTTATTGATAGTGCCATTGCTTCCGCAATTTTAATACCATCAATACCTGCTGATAAAATACCACCGGCATAACCTGCCCCTTCGCCTGCTGGATACAAACCTTGTGTATTAAGGCTTTGCATGGTCTCTTTATCACGAGTAATTTGAATAGGTGAAGAGGTGCGGGTCTCTACAGCTGTTAAAGTGGCCTCAGACATTGAAAAACCATTAATTTTCTTATCAAAAGCAGGCAGTGCTTCTCTAATTGCCTCAATAGCAAAATCAGGCAAAGTTTCACTTAAATCACAATAAGTAACCCCAGGTTTATACGATGGCGTTACACTACCGTGTTCACCACTTTTACGCCCTGCAAGAAAATCGCCCACAAGTTGTACAGGCGCATCGTAATTTTCACCGCCAATTTTGAACGCTTTCTCTTCTAATTTACGCTGAAAGTCCATACCAGCAAGCACGTGATCACGATCACTAGCAAACTCTCCACTTTCTACATTATTGCTAAAGTCTGATGGCTCAATGCCAACAACAATTGCACTATTAGCATTACGTTCATGGCGAGAGTATTGGCTCATACCATTTGTAACTAGGCGACCTTCTTCAGAAGCCGCCGCGACAACAGTACCACCAGGACACATACAAAAACTATACACTGAACGGCCATTACTACAGTGGTGCACTAATTTGTAATCTGCTGCCCCAAGAATTTCATTACCTGCATTATCACCAAAACGGGCTTCATCAATAACCGATTGTTCATGTTCAATCCGAAAACCAACAGAGAATGGTTTAGCTTTAATATATACACCTTCATCGAATATCATTTTAAAGGTGTCACGAGCACTGTGGCCAATGGCTAAAGCGATATGATTCGTTTCAATATGTTCACCACTTGAAAGCGTTAATCCGGTAACTTTCTGATTTTGATAACCATCAACACCTTGAGTAGTGCATTCATTGCCTTCAACATCAGTAAAATGGATATTATCAACTCGCTGGTTGAATCTAACCTCACCGCCAAGTTCAAAGATTTTGGCGCGCATTTGTTCAACCATAGTGACTAATTTAAATGTGCCAATATGAGGTTTACTTACATAGAGAATCTCTTCTGGAGCGCCCGCTTCCACAAACTCATGAAGTACTTTACGGCTGTAATGCTTAGGATCTTTTACCTGACTATATAATTTCCCGTCAGAAAAAGTACCCGCACCTCCTTCTCCGAATTGTACGTTTGATTCAGTATTTAATATTTTTTTACGCCAAAAGCCAAAGGTATCTTTTGTGCGTTGTCTCACTTCTTGGCCACGCTCAAGCACTATAGGGTTGAAGCCCATTTGCGCTAATACTAAACCAACAAATAAACCGCAAGGCCCCATACCGATAACAACAGGACGATTTTTAAGATTCTTAGGTGCTTGACTAACAAATTTATAGGCCATGTCTGGCGTTGCTTTTACTTGGGTATCATCATTGAACTTAACCAATAATTGCTCATTGACAGCTGTTTCAACATCTAACGTATATATTAAAAATATTTTATTTTTCTTACGTGCATCATAACCGCGTTTAAACACTGTAAAATTTATCAATGCAACTTTTTCAATTGATAATTTAGTTAAAATAGCTTGTTCAAGTTCGTGTTCTTTATGATCAAGCGGGAGTTTAATATTGGTTAAACGAATCATTCTTTGAGATCCAGCATCTTAGGAGAGTATTAATTATCACTATTTTACCTGTACGCTAGCATTTTAGAAACAAGAGATTGAAATTGCCCCCAACAAAGGTATGATCCACGACACGATTTAGATAAATAGAAACGATTTTAGATAACACTATGGCATTTGTAGTAACCGATAACTGTATATTATGTAAATACACTGACTGTGTCGCCGTGTGCCCAGCCGATGCTTTTTATGAAGGTCCAAATTTTTTGGTCATTAACCCTGATGATTGTATTGATTGTGACTTATGCCCTGTTGAATGCCCTGCTGATGCTATTTACCAAGAAGATGAAGTACCTAAAGATCAACAAGAGTTTATTGAACTCAATGCTGAATTATCTCAGCTATGGCCTAGAATTACCGAAGTAAAAGCCCCGTTAGCACAAGCAAAAAAATGGGATGGTATTACGGATAAAATTCAATACTTAGATACTCAGGCTGACGACTAAAAATAATGTTAAGCATTATCTGTAAATACCGCAATTTATAGGAAAACAGCTATACTGAAGGTGAAATAATTAGCTTGGAGATAACTATGTGGCGTAGCATTGAACAAGCCATTAGTATTGCAACCGGGAAGCCATTCTATATTTCGGATAAACAAGCCATTTCTACTGGCGGTGCGAGTGCCTCATCATTTAATAGCTTACTTGATAATACCGAGCCATCATTAAATTTATCTTTTAAAGTCTCTGATGGTCAACAAAGTTATTTTTTAAAAATCAATAACAAAAGCTGCCTAGAAAATTTCCAAGCCGAAGCCTATTCACTAAAACAACTTGATACCCTCGCTAATATTGCCAGCCCTACAGTCACAACCCTAGGCACTACCTTAGATAAAAGTTTCTTAGTGCTCAACTATATTGATTTTAGTAAAGCTAAGCCAATACTGTGGTACCAACTAGGGCAACAACTTGCGCAAATGCACTTTGAAACACGCCATGGTCAATTTGGTTGGCAGCACGATAATTATATTGGCTGTACGATTCAGCCGAATCACTGGAGTAGCAACTGGACAACATTCTTCTCGGATCAACGCATTGCTTGGCAATTGCAATTACTATCAGAGCGATCCATTATGCTGGGCAATATTGAGCACATTACCCAAGTGTGTCACGACGCATTACTTCACCACCAAGTTACACCTTGTTTAGTTCACGGCGATTTATGGCAAGGTAATACGGGTTTTACTGGTGAACAAGCAATGATTTTTGACCCTGCGTGTTATTATGGTGATCGAGAAGTTGATATTGCCATGACAGAATTATTTGGTCATTTTCCTGACGACTTTTATCAGGGATACCAAGCAGAATATCCTTTAGATGAGGGGTATGGCCAAAGAAAGTTAGTCTATAACTTTTATCATATCTTAAATCACGCCAATATTTTTGGCGGCATATACATAGACCAAGCAAGAGCAACATTATCACGAATTATGTCGCTACCAGTGCATTAATTTTTCTATTCTCATTTTAGAACAAAGGCATAAGAATGAATACATACAAGCGCAAAGTACTTTTGGTAATTTAACGAGAAAAAGCCATACTCTATAGTGAAGATATAAATATTAACGAAGATTTCCCATTGTAATGAGGAGATAATATGAGTAATAAACTTAGTGAAAAACGCATCACTTGTCCTCATTGTGGACATCACTTACATGCCACAGTAGATGCATCCGCTGGTGATCAAGATTATTACGATGAATGCCCATCTTGCTGTATGGAGATTCACTACAACTTACATGTTGATGAATATAGAAAAAAAATTCACTTAACCGTAGATAGTGATGATGAGCAAGTATTTTAATTCTCCATGATTTAAATGTAAATACGACTCACTAAATTATAGATTTATCCGCTAAGTTCCATTCACTTTTTAAGACATTATTTGCCTTGTTTGCTCAAGCTATCTCCTCTATCATGCTTGCAGTTTCACTATGACAAATAGTCGAATTCCTCTTCCCTAACTAAAGTTACCAATGCCATGAATCTAGCTGACTTCTTCACCCACAGCAAAAGCTTATTAAAACTGACTTACCCCATTTTAATCGCGCAATTAATTCAAAACTTAATGGGTTTTGTCGATATTGTGATGGCTGGTCGTGTTAGCGCCACTGATTTAGCTGCGGTCGCGGTCGCAAATAGTATTTGGCTGCCATTAATATTAACTATTTACGGCTTAATTATGGCGCTCGCTGCAATTGTTTCTCAGCTTGCCGGCGCAAATAAATATACCGACGTAGTTGAACAAACCTATCAAACCGCATGGATAGCATTAGTGCTTGGTATATCATTAATAGGTTTGTATTACATACTTACTCCGATTCTAGCGCCATTAGTCACCTTAGAAGGTAACCTTGAAGAACTGATGTTTGATTATTTGGGTTATATTGTCTGGGGCGCACCTGGCTATTGTCTCTATTTAGTGCTGAGAAACTACTCAGAAGGCCTTTCATACACTAAACCAACGATGGTCATTAGCATCATAGGTTTATTGGTTAATATCCCTGCAAACTATATTTTTATCTATGGTGAATTTGGCATGCCGGCTCTTGGTGGAGCGGGTTGTGGTATAGCCACTGCCCTCGTGTATTGGTCAATGTGCATCAGTATGCTCGTTTATTGCTTTTATTCAAAAGTACTGAAAAAAGCCAATTTATTCAGTGCTTTTTATTGGCCAGTATTATCTGAAATAAAGGGAATTCTTGCCTTGGGTATCCCAATTGCCTTGTCATTACTATTTGAAGTAAGCCTATTCGCCATTGTTGCTATCATCTTGGTCCCCTTTGGCGCGCAAGTTGTCGCAAGCCACCAAGTAGCATTAAACTTTACAGGTTTAGTCTTTATGGTGCCTTTAAGTATCGCAATGGCGACAACAATTAAAGTGGGCTTTGCCATCGGTAATAAAAACTATAAGCAAGCCAGAGATTACACCTTATATTCCATTGTACTTGGCTTAGCATTAGCCTGTATTACCGCTTTAATAACAGTGGTATTTAGAACACAAATTGCTGGAATATATAGTACTGAGGCGCCAGTGATAGAGCTAGCGGCCAGCTTAATGTTACTAGCAACTATTTACCAGTTCTCTGATACTATTCAAGTTGTTTCAGCAGGAGCCTTGCGCGGCTATAAAGACACAAAATCTATTTTATATATAACATTTGTATCTTATTGGTTGGTGGGTTTATCCGTTGGCTTAATTTTAGGTATAACAGATTGGTTTGTACCTAAAATGGGACCATATGGCTTTTGGATAGGCTTTATTGTGGGCTTAACCACCGCGGCAATATTACTCGCTTGGCGCTTAAAGGTAATTCAGAATCGCATTCAAAATAATCAATTATTACAAGGCGATACTAATCCAGCATAAAGATTTAAACGAGATAGCATTATATTCACCCAGTTTGTTGCTTTAAACAGCAATCAATACTTATTTACCAAGGAATTAAACAAAATTGCTTGCAAGGCGAATAAGCAAAAGCTAACATAGCGCTCGTTGAGTTATCAACAGCTGCTCGCTTAGCTCAGTTGGTTAGAGTACTTGCATGACATGCAAGGTGTCACAGGTTCGAGTCCCGTAGCGAGCACCATATAATATGAAGAAGCCGTTTTACTTTATTGTAAAGCGGCTTTTTTATTACCTGCTATATCAAGATGTTAGTTACTAACCCCTGCTCTAAAATAGTTAAATGCCTAATAGCTTATCACTGAATACTTATGAAAATTCTCTCAAAGAAGTGTTAGTTTACTACGGTCGTCCGTAATTGTCAGTACGGACGCTGTTTATTAAGTGTTTACTCTGATTTATGGGTTGTTAATGCGAAAGAGAAAGGAGTTTATCACGCTCAATTGGCGGCTATATGTCAGTCGACTATTCACAATGCGATACTCTAATTAACCTCAAATTCTCCGCCCAATACATTATGATTTTATTCTTAGCTGACTCCAATAAGAAGTTGTATAGGAAACTGTTATAAAATTAATTCTTAGTCCTAGTTTTAAAAGATCTCCCCTATTGTCATCACTTCCCTATTAATGCACAATCATATGAAATAAAAGGAAAAAATATTCCAGAGCTTTAAATTCACTTTACCCAATAGAGAGAGCCATGCCTAAAAACTCAGAATTATCAGTTAGATTAATGTCTGGCTCCACAGGAGTTGTTAATAAACACTTTATCTTTATACATGGCCTTAGTGGCGATCCAATTAAGACTTGGACTACAGACAATAATAGAAATGAATTTTGGCCTAATTGGTTTACCGAGATACCTGACAACATCTGTATTTGGACAATTGGCTACCCAGCTGACAAGCTAAAATGGAACAATGGACAAGCTATGCACGTTACAGATAGAGGAACCTCTATTTATAATGCCTTGAGTGCTATGGAAGAATTTGAGCAAGGAGAGTTATGCTTTATCGGGCATAGCATGGGAGGATTGATAATAAAGCAATTTTTGGTTGAGGGTGACTCCGACTCTAAATCTAACCAAAGGGCTCTAGACCTGATTAACAGAGTGAGGAAAGTTTGCTTTATCGGAACTCCTCATGCAGGCTCATTTATATCATCAATAAGTAAAGCGACCTCCATAATTAGTAAGCCTACCCTTGCAACATATAGCTTAGGTTCTGAAGATCCTAATCTAAGGGATTTAAATAAAAGATATAAAGCAATTGCTAAAAATAATAAAATTGAGCATTTAGTTCTATTTGAAACTCAGAAATTTGTCCCTTTTAAAATATTACCATTTATTAAATTTTTAGTTGTTTCCCCATCCAGCGCAGATCCAGGTGTTGATAGTAAAGTCATACCTATTGATGCTGATCATGAAATGATTTGTAAACCAGCATCGAAAGAGTCTCAAGTTTTTCTGCAACTAAAGTTATTTTTAAATTCAGATGTAATTAAAAAGTCTAGTAATTTAAGAATTGAAAGTAAAATTGATAAGATTATTGAATCAACCACATCAATAAATGAAAACTTATCTATTTTAGATAATGAAAGTGATGAGTACTTACTTTTTGATATTGAAATAAATAAAAAATTATCTCAAATAAGACATCAAAGGTTTTTTGGTACTTTTGATGCAAAAGCAGAATCAAGTAATTTACTTGACTCAGTCTTAGAGGGAAGCCTAAAAAGCGGCTCAGCTATTGTAAAGGCTAAAGCTATAGCTTGGTGTGTTCGCTTACACTCATTATCAGAAACTGATATTGATATTAAAAGTTGTTTAGCTAGAGCTGAGAAATTACATAAATGTGACGAAGTGGAAGTTGCCTATTTTTTTATTGCTTCTCAGAAAAACACCAGTTTTGAGAAAGAAATATCTACTTTTATTAGTTCTCCATCGAGATTAAAAAGGGACGCGGCATTAATAGTTTATTCAAATTTGTACGGCCCATCACAATGCCTTGAATGGGTCGAAAAATCTAGATTTTCTTTTGGTTACTTCGGGTTAGATGGGTTGATTAATTTATTTAATTTAGCGCTCAATCAACAGGAGTGGTTATTAACTAAAGAATTAACTGAGTTTATTAATACAAGTGAAATAGAAGATAGTCCTGCCCTATATAGTAGAGTAGCTATGTCCTATTTGTCCCAAGCAGTATTAGACCCTAACTTGAAAGGCGTAATAATTCAGTCAATACCTATGGGAAACTTTCCTTTAGCTGACGATTATGAGTCTCTTCTAAACCGACGTAATGCTGTAATTTATTACAATAAAGCGGCTAATTCAGCAAAGCAATTCGAACTTAAAGAGGCAAGTGAATGCTTTGAAGATTTTAGTCTTTGGCTTAGAGTACAAGACACTCAATACCAAGATGATGCCTTGCAGGAAATTTCCGTTAGTATGGGAGGAGAAGCACACTTAATGTTACGTAGGCTTCCACTAGCTATCAAGTTCCTAAATCAAAAAGTTAACTTAGAAGTTATTGAGGAAGAAATAAACTCATTAACAGCTAAAACCTTCGGGAAATCATTTACTGCTGGAGTTGCTAGATACACTTACCTTATTAATTTAACAAGACACAGTAGCCCTTCTGATATTTTAGATTACCTTAATAAGCACAGGGAGCAGCTACTGCTTGTAGCACCTGAGGTTGACTTATTAGGGTTTGAAATAGAGTGTTTAATCAACAATTCACAAGTAAGCCAAGCAGAAGAAAGAATTAAACATTTAAGATCTATATCTGACAATGAAAGCCTATCATCCCGCTATAACAACCTTATATTGGAAACTAAGGGTGAAAATAAAATTAGTCTTGCTATAGAGCAATTTATTAAGACTGATGATATTTCTGATTTGAACTTACTAGTACATCTCCTGCAAAGCTCTAATGAAAGTGAAGTTTTTGAACTCTATACCCAACAAATTTTTACTAGAACAAAAACCAAGGAAAGTGCCGAGAAAGTATTAGATTCAAAGCAAAGGCTCAATAAATTCCAAGATATTGAAATGTTTTTTACAGAATATCCTGACTTTCAAAATAAAAGCCCTATGCTTAAGTACCATTGGGCTTGGCACCTATTTAGAAAGGGAGATATTGACGAATGTTTAAAAGTGATAGAAGAGTTGGAACTATTAGCACAGGATGCTCATGTTACTTCATTAAAAACTCAATGTTTAATTGCTAAAGGTAATTGGACCGCATTATCGGGAGTTGTTGAGGATGTATGGGGACTTAGAAAGAGCAGTTCAATACAGTTATTACTTCAAACAGCAAACGTAGCAAGCGTTATCAACACTCAACGAGCAAAGGATATAATTGAGTTCATCGCAAAAGAAGAAAATAAAAACCCTCAGGTACTTTTATCTGCTTATTCACTGGCAACTAATATGGGGTGGGAGAATGAAGACAATGTTGGTATATGGTTAAATGATGCTATTAAATTATCTGGTTCAGATGGCCCAATAAAAACCATGTCACTTGAAGTGGTTGCAGACTCGATGATTGATTGGAGAGAAAATGAAGACCATATTCTGAATCTATTTAATGACATGAAAGCGCCAGCACTTATGGTTGCAAGTTCATTAAATAAGCCTCTATCCAACTATTACATATCTCCTGCATTATCAAACTTAGCCAATAATGATTTGCGATTTAACCAGCCTATCCCAGCTTTCGCTAGCTTTAGACCTGTACTTTCGATTGAGTCTAAAATTCTTTGTTTCGATGCGACAACAATCCTAACTCTTGGGTTTCTTGATACCTTAGAGTCATGTATAAATTATTTTGATTCAATTTATATCCCCCATTCACTTCTGAGTTGGCTATTTAATGAAGTAAAAGAAACCTCTTTTCATCAGCCCAGTAGAATCCGTAAGGCAAAAGAAATCAGAGACGGAATTACTGATAATGAAATTGACGTTGTTGCTAATCAATTCCCCGATGACGTTGATCTGGGATTAGAAGTTGGCGATGAAATAGCCGTTCTTTTGGAAACAGCAAACTCCTCAAGCGAAAAACAAGCATACGTTGTCCGATCTTTACCAATACCAAAAGTTGGTACGTACATTCAAAAATCGGCTAATCTAGGTGAATTAACCTCTTTAGTTATCGAATGTAATCAGGTAGTTAAGGCGTTAAAGTTATTTGGTTTTATTAATGAACTGGAAGAAGTATTTGCTCTAGACTTTCTAGTTAAACACGAAAAACTAATAGTTGATGATATTGCTATAGAAAGTAATGCAGAACTTTACTTAGACAGTTTATCACTCAGCTACTTTCAAACAGTTGGCTTGCTCGATAAGTTGCTTAAATCTAATTTTAAAGTTTTTATTCACAAACGGGCTGAAAGAGAATCCAGTTCATTTATTAAATATGAAAAACACTATTTAAAAGTTCATAAAGCATTGGATTCAATTAGAGGATCTTTAGAAAATGGAATTTCAAAAAATAAAGTTCACCTAAATAGCTTAAACAAAAACACCCAAGGTACAAATAAAGAAGATTTTTCAGTTTTAACTGAATTATTTGATTCAGGTGAGAGTGTTGATGGAATTGTTATAGATGATAGGTTTTTGAATCAACACTCTAGCTTTAAGCTTAATGACAAGGCAATACCTACCTATACGACAATTGATATTCTAAATACTTTGTTTAAAAATGAAATATTAAATGAATTACAGTATTTTTCATCAATAATCCAACTAAGAAATGCTCATTATCATTTGATTTCAATTACACAGCATGAATTAGTTTTTTGGCTATCAAGAGCACTTGTACATGATGAAGCGATAATTGAAACTTTTGAACTAAAGTCAATTCGACAATACTTATTGAAGTTAAAGATGTCAAATTCGATACAACTTCCCAGAGATGCTCAATGGATTCTTGATATGACCAAAGCGATTTCTCTAACTATAAAAGATTTATGGCTTCACGACTTAAGCGAATTAGATAAAATTGCAAAATCAAATTGGCTGTACAGTATTTTAGATTACAGAGGTTGGGCTCCTTTTCATCAAACCCAAGCTGGTGAAGGGTTAGCTGTCAATGGAATGGCCATGAAAATAAATAGTTTGCTTATTAGAAGTATTGATAATAATCAAGCGGGAATTATGTATTGGCAGTGGTTAGACAAATATGTACTACTACCGTTGAAGTCAGAAGAGCCAGCTGTTTATAAATCTATTATTGCACTTGGAATAACAGAAGTTTCTAGTCAAATTAGCAATGACTCCTTATGGGACAGCATTAGTAAGGAAGTAGAATGAAAGATGTAAGCTTTAGACAAAAGTTATTAGTTAGCCTGAGTTGTTATCCACCATCTATTCGAAGAGAAATTAGTACTGATCCTAGTTTTTTAAAAGAATTCGAAATTGAAAGCTCCATGAGTATTACTGTACCCAATAAAGACTTAACATTTGATATAGATATGTTGTTTTCTGCACTTAAAAAATTACAGGGACAACCTGAAGTCGTTATAGAGGATGAACAAAAAAATGAATGGATGATAACAACCATAAAGGATGGAGATTGTTTTTATACCCATTTAAAGAGTGACGAGGACGATGTAATAATTAACAATTTCAATGTATTAACATTGAGCGAGGAGGATAGACTATTAGAAGTAATAAGAATGTGCTCTTCCTCTATATTAGGTGTCACTAAAGAAAACTATTGGGTGTCTAACCTATCAGATGAAAATATTTCAAATAAACTAGTGTTTGAATTTTATGAAGAATTAAAGAATTCTCCGACAGAAATACTGAAAAATATAAAAGAAGAAATTAAAACAGGTGTAGGTAAGTTAACTAATTTGACCCCTAAATCAGAAGCCTACTATGAACTTATTATAGGCTGCCATAAAAGCAGTAGTAATATTATAGAATATTCACAGAATGAAGCTATTTCTCATATAAATCACCTTGTAAAGCACGAGAATTGGAAGTACCTACTTTCGAATTTACAGCATGTAAGTTTAGTAAAAGTTGTAGTCAATCTTCAAGACTCAACAGACCTTAAAGATATTCTTAAGTATGCTCGAATAAACAATCCTCTTCAATTGACGGCTTTATTAGAGCTTGGCTTCTGGTCTGAAAATTGTGATGAATTGCTAAATGAAACAATTTCAAACTTTCTAAAGTGCGATGATGTTTACTTTGAAGTCTTCAGCTCTATATTTGTATTGGTATATGGCGAAATGTCTAGAAATAAATTATTTGATGGAAAACCAGTGTTTTATATACGCTTAGCTGCATTAACTCATAGTACATTGCTTCTAGAAATGTTTGATGAGTTAACAATTGATTTATCCGAATTTCACGAAGTAGTTAGGCAGAATGTTGGAACAGAATTCGTATTTCAAACTCTATTCGATTTATTTTCAGATCCTCGTTGGTTTCCTGACTATATAGAAAAGAGGTCAATAAAAGATGATTTAGTTGGAAGAATTGTAAATGCTTACTCTGCAAACTCTAATAAATACAATTCAACTATATCAGACCACTTTAACAGTGAAGATGATAACTCATTAGCAAGTTTGTTAACGATGGAGTCCTATTTGCCAAGTCCCCTAGAGGGAAATGTATCTCCTCAAATAATCCCCTCCTCTCTCAATGTTTCATTGAAAGAAAAACTTTATAGTGACAGTTTTTCAATTGAAGCTTTAGCCCCTGTATTTAATTTGGCACTTTATTTTAAGCTAGAAGAAAATGACATCGCAGAGGTTATTAATAAATTAAAAGAGAACCAGAGACGTGTTAACTCTTTTTCAACTCAAAGCTCTATTCATTTTGTATTATCAGGGTTAGCTAGAGTTGCATGCCTGACAAATAATTCAGAGGTCGCTAATGAGCTATTAATAGTCAAGAGGGTTTATCAAGATTACCTAGATATAGAGAAATCTATCATTGAAGTACTAGGTTACGGACTTATTGCTGCGGCATCATTTGAAAATAAGACAGAGTGGTCAAAATTCGTAGGAACTTGGATTACTGAACTTGCTTATTTAGATGTGTCAGTAGATACCCAGCGTTCTTTAGAGAGCTGGGTTTCTACTTTATGTAAGCAAAAACCCTTATTATTCCATCATTGTGGTAAAGCATTAGCTGCACTGCAAAGCTCTCATGGATAAGGGATTAAAGTTTAGCTTGAGATACAATATGAACTCTAGTTTTCCTTAATGAAATTTTGGGAAGTTTAAAGGCCCTAACTTTCCCCCCCATAACCCATGTGATGCTTTATCGTCGTTGAAGAGTATTAAAAAAGTGCATCGGAATATTGAAAAAAATGGCTGGCTATCTAAATGGGGGATACGTTGTTAATTACGTTTTTCCTGAGAGCTAATGGGGGGGGGCCCTTTCCTTCTTGTTGTGCGTTACTAATTTGTGCTTAATAATATTGTTCACTAACAACATCACCTGACATTACAGTCACAACCTGATTTAGTTTAACTTTAAGTATCTGTATAAGGTTGCAACACCAACGCCTGCTGCTTTGGCAGCTGCATCTTTAGTTAAACCTTTCTCTAGATACTCTGTTGCTCGTTTGCAGCTATCAATTGTTTTCTGGCTTTGTTGCTTGCCGATAAACTTACCTGCGGCCTTAGCTGTGGCAATACCGATAGCTTGTTTTTCCAGCATTTGTTCACGCTGCATTGTTGCCACTGCAGCCAATGTAGTTAAAACCATTTTACCAGCGGCACTTGTGATATCTATTTGGCCCATATCATCAACATTAATAGAAACTGCCTTGCTTTGCATTTCTTCTACAAACTCTAATACCTCTATTGTATTTCGTCCTATACGGCTTAGGTCTTGAACAACAATGCTATCGCCACTTTTTACAATTGTACGTAACTCAGTAAATGCTTCACGCTCTAATGATTTACCTGTGGCTTGGTCAGTGAACACTTGGTCGGCGTTATATCGCTCCTGCAAATATCGAACCTGTTGTTTGACATTTTGATTAGTGGTTGACGTTCTAGCGTATATATATTTCATTCGCGCATCTATCATTTAGGATCTATACGATAATACTATCATATAACTAAGGTCTGGCCTATATGATAGACTCACTATCATCTACCAGATACCCAAAGTTAAATGGTAGTCGATTGTAAGCTAGAATATATTCAATTAGCCATCAACCATATTACTCATGTAAAGATATAAAATCTCCGTGGGAGATGTAAATATATATCTATTTCGTGAACGCGCACTATGTAAAAAATGCATATGAGCACTACAAAGTACCTTGAAACGTAAAGTAGTGTTTTAGGGCCATTACTTATTCTAATACTTACCGATCATCACACCATCACAATGGATCGTTGTTCCATTCAAGTGATATAGAAAACACCTAACACCATGGTAACTTCTGTTTAATGTAATATCATTATTATTCTCATATAGCATTTCTCCGTCACATTCTGGGCAACAACTCTCAGTCAAATTAAAGATGTCAGGTGAATAGATACCACATAGCTTCATTACTGGATTGAGCATTATTAGCTCGCGTTGTTGTCCTGTCATTTGGGACTGATTTGTCATAATGAATTATCCTTAATTAGTACTGCTGATTAAAATTATTTTTTGTAAATTTGTAGATATGAAAAAGCCAGCTCTTGCTGGTTATTGTTGGTGTACTTGTGTTGTTCAATCCAGGGGGTAATAGATGTATGAGGGGGGGGTAGAAATATGCGCATTTACTTAGTGCATAAGAACTTTCTTCTATAAAGAGAATACGCATATTTCTACCCGCCTGATTACAACTCAAAGATGTATTGTATTTCTGTATTCAATAAGTCGCTATGGACAAACACCTGCCATTGCTTACCATCTTTCTTAATGCGTCTTTGTTCATATCCAAGTAATGAAACTTCACTGATAACACGAGTAACAAGTTTTAGATCTCTTACATCTGTAGGAGGTAGGAATTGAAGTAACATACGTTTGATTATTGCCTTCAACTGCTTTATTGAAAAAACTGAGTAGTCGGCTAATAGACACTCAGCTATTTTTTCCTCAATATCTCTAACAACTTTATTGCACACATAGTCAGTTGATAGAAAATGCTTTGAGAATATCGCAGTTACATCACACTCTGGGTTATCATTAATTGATTTAGCTAGATTGCCCTTCGTGCATACATTTATAGTTTTACCTATCGTATGGAGTTTCATGTGATGGCTTAGCTTGTCAGGCACAACCAATATATGTTTGTAGCCATTCCCCGAATTTCGGTACCCTGTATTACGACCGATTGCTTGATTTGCTTTGTCAGAAATAATGAGTGAAATAGCATGTGATTCAGCTTCACACTCATTAGTAAATCCGCCAGTATTTTCAATTCGTTCAACTATCATTTCAAATAACTTATCCTTGACGGCTCGTTGTTCTCTTTTGGTCTCACGATTCATACCAGCAATTAGTATTTCCTCGAGTCTATTATATTCCGCATCTAATACCTTTTCTTCATCGGTTGTAGCTTCATACCTTGCATCACTGAACTGCTCAGAACCATAACCTAATGCAGCCATAACAGTAGCTATTTCATATGGTGAGGGATAACTGATAATAGTGGCGAGATTCATATCTTTCATGCCGTTCTGACCTTTACACCCCTCTATAGTAAAGTCACCAATTGACTTACCAACATCAGCATTTTTTATCGATCTGATCTTACCGTCTGATATGACTTTAAAACCATTACTTCTAAGCATGTTCGCAATATCTAAACGATTACTGATTTTATCGTTGTTATTGGTTGAACTAACTTCAACAACAGTCAATGCTGGATCGATTAATACAGTTGGTGTTGTTACCATGAAGTTATCACTGTTGTGCTTAAACTTTGGTGCTATATGAGACTTAACCGCTTCTACAATGCTTTGCTCTGCTGATAACAAACACAACCCCTTAATACGTTGACCTGAATTGAAATTGTGGTGAGCTAAGTCGAATAATTTAGCAGTAAATGTATTAAGTTCTGTATCTACTGAAACATTAAAGTCTTGGCCCCAAATTCTGAATTTCTCCGTAGCTGATACCATTTTTGTTATCGACATCTCATCCAAGAAAACATAACTGTTGTAAATGTACTTCAAACTATCACCTACTTGGAGCTTGGCATAACACATAGCAATACACCGTGAGGCTTTAGCTAGTTCAGTATTCTTTTGGATTTCGGCTCTTACATTGGCTCCATCAGACTCTGAGATATAACCATCATTTATTAGATTTTTAATGCCGTTTATCTTTTTATTTTCTTCGTCCTTACTCGCGTTACAGTAATAGGAAGCATATTTTTCAGCTGCTGCATTACCTACAACATGAGCAATAACTTCACTATTACCTCTTATAACAACGAACTCTGGGTTGTTAGTTATAAAGTCATCGCGGTTTTGTCTGGTATTGGTTGCAAATGTAATTCTATCGGCATATTGAACAGATCCAGCCTCTTCAATTAATAGTTTAGAAAATTGATTTACTGAGCGCGATTTACCTGAACCAGCATTGTCATAATAAACAGTCACGGGCATAGTAATAAACATTTTCAAGATACGTTCAGCTTTTTCTCTGTATTGAATATCATCGTCAGTAACAACAAGACAAGTTCGCTTTATCGGATTTTTAGGTACTGGTTTTAGTGCATTATTAAATGCAATTCCTAAAGCATTAGATTGTTTTACCTGCTTGTTTGTCATGTGTAATTCCTTTAGTGGATTCTCGTTGCATTTCTGCATCTATCAGCTGTGATATTGTTTTGGCTATTGATTGCTCTTTTTCAGATAACCACTTGCCGCGTGTTGCATTAAAGCCCATTTGGTATTTCTCTGGCTTATTCATTATTTCCCCCTCGATACACTCAAAATACAAAAAGGCTCGACCATTAATGTGCTACCAAGAATGAGTCGAGCCTTATGTAAAATATTTGTTCTTGGTAGCACTTTTATTTATTAGTTATCGCATTATGCAGTCACTAGCATCGTTTTTTTAGTGCCACTCAACAACATTTATTAGCATCCAATTGGGAAAACAAGTGAGAGTGTATTGTCTTTAATAAACAAAATGATCTCGTATAGACTGATAATGAGATAATTTAATATCACGTAAAATATCATCAAGTCTTGCGTTTGAATCGATGCCAATAATTATCGAAATTCTTTTGATTAAATTACGAAAAGTTGACACAATGGACTCATTGAATATAGATGAGCCACTTGAATAATCACCATTAAAAAGCTGATCTAATTCTGATTTAAACAAGCCAAAGTCATCATATGTAGTTTCATTGTTTTTCTTCATTTCTGTAAAATGTCTATCGTAAAAACTCACCATTAATTGCTCTTTTTCTATTGTATTATCAACTTCAAAATATTGAACCATTGACTTCAATGCTCTTTTTTCTTTTTGTGTAAATGCTGTCATGTGTCACCTTATTTCACATATATAACTCTCAGAATGAAGGTTAATAATTATTATTGTATATTCAAATCATGACACGATATTTCTAAGTGTCTAAAAATAATACTTTTAAACGACGTAATAATTAGGATTCATTGTGTTCGAATTATTAATGTGTGAGATTAGCCACAAGTCCAGCCACCACAAGGTTTTACTTCAAGTAAGTACATCAAGAGATCAAAGGAAATTGTATGAGATCATATAGTTCCAAGGGGAAACTTTGGTAGAACATTCGAGGAATGGCAAATAGGTAGAAAAATGCATTAATTAATAGCTACTCCTTTATCTCTAGGAGTTAGATTACACTACGGGGGGCGGTTAAGAGACTATGTCTTATTTACTATATGTACAGAGGGAGAGGCGCGTGCAGAACGTTATATGAAATAATAATCATCAATATTAATTCAAGAGGTTGATTTTTATAATTAAAATATATATGTTATCTTGCTTTACCAATGTAATCTATATGTTCACATATAAAAACTATTATGGGATTTACCCAAGGACTAAATACACATGGATTTTTTAGCAAATAAAACTGGTACATCGCCAAAGACATTACAAGAATCTTTTCGAAAACTAAAGAATTTATCATCTGGTTTTTGCGATAGTTGGATAAATAATGATTTCGATGATGCAGCAATTACAAGTGGGGAAGCTTTGGAGTTATTAGATCATATCCAAAATGAATTACTTCGCCATAGAGATGATAATAAAGCTTTACCAAATTGGGCGGGGCATCCCTTGAGAAGTATATTATCTCTTCCTGTTGGAAAATTTATCAATGATTCTTCTGAGTATAAAAGTACTTTTTTTAGTTACAAAGAAGGTGAAGCAGCTATTCCTAATTCTGCTATAACGACAACTTTAAATTTAGAACAAGCACTAAATAAGTTAAAGCATAGAGTATCACAGGCCGTTAATTTCTCAATATCGAGTACCAACACCCATATGATTTATATTTATACAAATTCAGGAATGGGTCATCCTGATAGTATATCTGAATTAAATATAAATGAATTTTGCCACGTTGGTAAACAAGCCTCTAATTCAATATAAAACTTAACGAGTAACTAGTTATGAAAAAAGCGGCTAATTATGAAATTAAGATATTTAAAACAGTATTCAAGAATTTTGAAAGAATTATAGAGGAAGTAAATATAGTTTTGTCGGAGTTAGGTAAGGACATACAACTTTCATTAATTGATAGTATGGAACTGAATGCTCATGCAGATAAATATGATGATAAAACATATACCATTGAATTACGAAATGGGATTATTCCATTGACATCGAAGGTTATTGGGTACAATCTTGATTTTTTTAAAAAATACTTCCCTCAACTGGAAGATGTAGAGATTTCTATAGCGCTAGGTAGCCAATTTATATGGACTCAAATTTTCACCCATGAATTAGGCCACATAGTTCGAGGTCATGTTGATATTGTTAATAACAAACCAATAGATTACATTGGCAATTCATCTAAAATGTTCATGACTAGAGTATCACAAAAGCTAGATTTAGAAAAAGATCAAGTAGCAATGTTGATGGAGTATGACGCGGATATTTTCTCATCATTCTTTTTAGCTCACCAAGTTTTAAGTATGATAAAAAATCCCAAAAAAATAAACGGTCTTTCAGAGAAGACTATTATTGAGTTAGCTCTGACTTCAATATTTTTCTGTTTTAATTATCTATGTGAACATGAGGGTATAAACACTCTGTATCCTCCTGCTATGATTCGAGTAAACGCTATTCATACACACTTGATTAAGCACCTTAGCGGTAAAACCACTTTAAGTGATGATGAGTTATCTAAACTCATGCATGAGTCCGTTTTTGACGCATACTCTTTTTTAACTGATGAAGATGATTTTCAACAAAATATGGAAGAATCTGGTCTTGACCATTTACACTATATCGAAACCCATCTATTAAATAAATATCCTACTTTTGAAAGTTTAATATCAAAATGTAAACTTATGGATTTTAGTGAAAAAGAAATAAGATAATTTGGTGCCCCCCCACCACCCATGATAAAGCTAATAAGTTAGTTGTTATCCATAGCTCCAATAACCGATAAAGAATCAACTTTCACATACCTTTCAAGCATCCTGACCGAGCGATGACCAGAAATAGCTCGTAGTTGGAAAACAGAAAATCCCAAGCGACCATAATAACTTAAACAGCTATGCCTTAATGTGTGAATAACAACATCCTTGTAACCTAGCCTTTTAGCCGCTCTGACAAAGCATTGAGTCATAGTCTCCCCTTTCCATCTGAAAAGCTCTTTTCTACCTATATTAAGTAAAGGTTCTATGATTTCAATCGCTTTTTTTGACAGAGGCACTTCGCGGGAAGTACCTGTTTTGGTGACTTCAGCGGGTAAGTGAATCACTCGTTTAGATAAATCTACCCATGACGTTTTTAAGTAGAGGAGTTCTGAACGACGACAAGCAGTTTCCATTAAAAGCCTAAAATAAGGATGATATTTATGTGGCACTTCATCAAGTATATGTTCAAGCTGTTCGTTATCTATCACTTTTTCTCTTATTTTAGCTCCGCTAGGCTTTTTAACTTTATTCACTGGGTTTTTAACTTCTATATCAAGTTCTATGTCAGCAAACTTGTATAACCGTTGAAGCAACTCCATTTCTTTACGGGTTGTAGATTCAGACATGCCGTCATTTCGAAGTCTTTTTTCTCTAAATGATGCCACATTAGCAGTTGTTATCGAGCCTAAAGTTACATCCCCAAAAAACTTAACTAACGATTTCCCTAAATACCCTGTGTAGTGATAACTACCCCGTAATGAACCATCATGATTAATCAACACACGTTTTCTATAAGTATCTAAAACAAATTGTAAGCCTAGTAAGGTTTGCCCTTTTAAATTTGCCCTTATCGCCTGTTCATTCTTGATTGAAAATTGTTCTGCATCTGATTTTAACTTGAAGGTTTTACAAATAGATTTAGAGCCTTTAATTCTAATTTCTACATTCCAATTACCCGATTTAAGTTGCTTAATAGCCGCCATTGTATTTCCTCATTTACGTTAATAAATAAGAGAATTTCATTAAAACAATTCCGTATTAATAAATTAGGTTAGTCTGATATGTCAAAGAGAGGCGCTCACTAACAGTTATTATCCTTTGCGTGCATGACATGCAAGGTGTCACAGGTTCGAGTCCCGTAGCGAGCACCATATTAGGGTTTAATAACCCTCTAAGAAAACCCGGAAAGCCTTTACCATTAAGCTTTTCGGGTTTTTTTATGTCTGAAGATATTTAATACCATCCTTCGAAATTCTCACTTTTTAGTAGTACATTTAGTAGTACCAGACAAAACTATCAAGTTGCGGTACTCCAAAATGGCAAAATAAGTTGCCCATTTATACCTCTAGGCAGTGTCTGCACAACCCTTGGCCGTAAACAATCAGATAAACTCTATTTAGATGCTATCTTATCACGGAAAAAATTCGCCAGTTAACTCGCTATTTCTCATACCTAGATATCATGCCCCTGAATGAAACCTCATCCATTAATTTTTTCCATTTTGTCAATTAGCCTTTAAACAAGGCAGCGCCAATGATTTTTGGTAGAATAAGTAGGTAGTGGTTTTGATTTATTTCCTGAACAAGAGCAACTATTACTCCCTCTTTGCATTAACAATAAGTACTTGAAAAGAGGTTATTATTAATGAATTTTTTTATAGCTATGGTAACCTTTAATCTTAATTTTTTGTTTCTAATAACTAGAACCAAAGTAACTAAGTCAGGATGATATGTTTAAAAAAATTATTATTTCATTCATTTTGTTAATATTTTCATATGGAGTATATGCAATGAGTGTGAAACCATGCCTTTTTTCAGGGATGACAGGTGTCATAAACTACGAGGGTAAACCCGCAGCTAACGTGCGTTTACTTAGGAAAATTGAAGGCAAAGATGTAGATGAAACCATTACCGATGAAAATGGTTATTTCGAATTCAAAGTAGTATTCAAGAAAAAAGCCTTTTTCGATTTTTTGCCTACGGAGTTTGCAGTACAACAAATTATAACCGCGATTAGAGATGATAAAGAATACCCAATGTGGATCGGAGTAAAAAGGCATGAAGAAGAAAATGCAGAGTCAAGAGGTAAACCTTTAGTAGTTGAATGTGAATTGACTTTAGAAGAAGAAAATTATATGAGAATAAATGATGGCATTTACTTTACTCTATGTACTTGGGATGTAGAAGCCGATCCCAAAATAGACCATGGAACAGGATTTGATGAGTCAGGTGAAAAATCATGAGTTTAAACCCCACTTTGTCATCTAAGCTTGCCAGAGATGTTTATGCTTTATCAAAATTACCTAGTTTAAGGCTAGCAATGGCAGACTTAAAAGATAGATATGGTAACCAATTTAGTTTTGCCGAAAGTAATATGTTAACCGCCAAAACGGGCCCTATAGGCATTAAAATATCTACCGCTTTTGGTTTTGTTTTAGAAATGCAATCAGGGCCAAAAGGTAAAGAAAAGCCAAATGGTCACGCTGTTATCGTCTTCAGAGGAACAGAGTCAGCGGCTGATTGGCTAACGAATGCAAATGTAATGACTTCCTCAACGGCGTCAGGCCTATCTGTTCACGATGGTTTCCATCAAGCTTTTAAAAGCATGCAGGAAAAAACATCAACATTGTTAGGTTCATTAAAAAATATACATACCATTCATTGTATCGGGCACAGCTTGGGTGGCGCACTGGCAACGCTATGTGCTGACTGGCTGAAAGAGCAAAATAAAACTGCATACCTTTATACCTTCGGTAGCCCGCGTACTGGTTTACACCCTTTTGCAAAAAATTTAACCACTAAAATGAACGGTAATATTCATCGCGTTTATCATAGAACTGACCCTGTATCTGTTATTCCTATCTGGCCATATACGCATGTACCCGAATCAGGGGCTGATTACTTACTCTACTCATCGGGAGATTTTTTTAACGCTAAATACCACTCTATGGCAAAAGCATACTGTCCAAAAGTTGCAGGACATAGTTGGAGTTCACTACCAACCCTTAGAGAAGCGCCAAAGAGCGACTTTACTATTATGCGCTGGCTCAAAAGCAAGGTAAAAATGGTCTTTAGTTATAACTCCATCATGAATTTAAACGATGCTTTAATGTTTGTATTAAAGCAGTCTGGTTATGTTATACCTAAAACCATCACCAGTAGTTTATCTTTATTAGATAGCATGGCGTATGCACTGAAAAAGGGCCTAACCCTAGCAGCAACTGCGGCTAAATGGATAGTATTACTTGTAAAGAAATTACTTGAGATTTTAGGTGTGGTAAAAGACGTAAAAGCCGATTTATTAAGTAAGGATTTTTTGCGTGAGCTATTAAGTCGCTTACATCAAAAAGTAGCTACTGAAGCTGATAAAGCCCTTAGAATCGGTTTAGCTTAACTAAGCTAAACCTCTGAGCAATAAATGACTTAAAAAATAAATGCCTATCAGTTCAATACTGATAGGCATTTTTATTGCCACTTGCACAGGTAACTCCGTAAGAGCTAGTGTGACAGGGTTATTTATCGAGCCCATCCTTAAGACTTTCTGATGGATAAAGTATCACTTCTGACAGTACATCATTACTTGATACGTTAAATACCAATGCCTTTGTAGTCTCAGCTAAAGCAAGAGGATTATCACCAATCATTTTTAGCTCAAATACCACGTTCCCACTCTTGCTAGTCATTTCTGCAATGCCGCCTTTGCAAGACCACTTGCCCTGCTCGGTAAAATGAGATCGCTCTTTATATCCTGTAGGAGACCAATCGTCACGAATAAACTGATAGCCCTCTGCGTTTAACGTTAATTTAGTCGCTGACTCATTCCCCCCAAATGCCTCATATTCTCCATACGGGATAGAACAAGTCGTGGAGCAGCCACTAAGCAGTAACATAATGGGTAAAGTAAGGTATTTCATAAGTGTCCTGATTATTCTGATTTTTAAATGAGCACAGTACCTCGCTCACAATCACTACAGTTGAGTGTATAAACTTCTTTCTTCTTTGAAACTTTAGTGTTCTTACTAGAACAACTACCACAAGGCATTTTCATTGCGGTATTCGTTTCACACTTATTACATTTTATGAAATAACCATAGCGACCATATTGCGCGGTGTAATCAGACTTTTCACTACAAGATTTACACTGAAGCACAGCATCAACCACTACATTAGGTTTATCTACAACTGCTTTTGGCTCAATCACTTCTTTCTTCTCAACCTTTTCAATAACTTTACCATCACTTAGCTGCCCCATAAGAAATGACGTTATCGATTTTAATTCCTCTTCACTAAAGTCAGGGCGAGAATCTATCGCTAGCATTTTAAATATATTGGTTTTAAGGTTCATCACCTTTTTAATTGTCTCGACTAAGAATTCAGTTTTAACAAGCTTCTTAGATATATCATTAGGCATTGAATCACGTTCAATAATTGCATTACTAGAAACGGCACAAAGATTATCCCAACGCCTAAATCTAAATGACTGCTGTTTAAAGCCTAACAGTTTACTTAAAATCCCCCCTCTGTTTTCATGTAGAAGCTCTTTTAGTAATTCTTGCTGTAATTCAACCTGCTTTATTGGTGACGCCATTCCTGACCATTTATCATAGAGACTACGAGTCCATTCACCCAATCCATTAACTTTAACTTCACCTTTAATGCTTTTAGATTCGATTAATATAAAACCAAATGGGTAAACAATAAGATGGTCTATTTGTGCGGTTTCATTATTGTGAGTGAACTTGAAATCGTTGATAACAAACACTTGCTTATGATCTTTGAAAGCACGCCTTAAAAAGAAAGCGACATCTTGCTCTTGTTTTTGTCCTGCTTTTGCAGTTGGGGAAACCACATTTTGAAGTGTTTTATCTTTTAAAATCATACAGCATTATCATCCATGAAATTCGAAACTAATTGACTTGAATCATACAGTAAATGTTTGTCCACATTATATTTTTTTACTTATTGTTGAAGGAACTTAACCATAAATTTTACTTTTTAATTATCCACGCCGTACATTTAAAGACTAAGATATATTTACCATTCCTCTTTTATAGTTTTTCATATACCCTGGGACGAATAAGGTATTAAATTAAAAGGATTTTCATGAACACTACGGGTATCTACGAGCAGCTAATTACCCAGTTAGTTGAACAAAACTTAGATAGAGAAACTTTCCATGTTGGTGAACGTTTATTAGAAGCTGGTGAAGCAGCTACTTGGTTATCTCGTTTCTTAACCCGACTTATCGAAATGGCTATGGACTCAGTACCCAATGGCGACGCTAGAATTCATGATCAAATTAACTTAGCAAACACCATCGTTCAGTGGCTCAGTACCCATATAAAAGATGAGCAGTTAATCAGTGAAAACTTAATTGATAGCCAAGGAAAAATTCTTACCGCGCTATTTGATAAAACTAATCCTATTGCTGCTGACTTACCCAAGTACGTTGAATCAATCATGCCGATAACAGGGCTAACGCAGAGTGAATTATTTTGTGGTAGTAACGTTGGCGTATCGTTAGAGACTGAAATAAAAAGAGAGATCCAATCTTCTGATAAAATCTATTGGCTGGTTTCATTTATAAAGTGGACAGGCATTCGAATATTTAAAAAAGAGTTAGAGTCGTTTACTCGCAGTGGTAAGCAGCTAAAAATAATCACCACCTCTTATATGGGCGCTACCGATGCAAAAGCCGTAGAGTTTTTGGCATCATTGCCCAATACCGAAGTAAAGCTTAGTTACAACACTAACCGTGAACGACTGCACGCAAAGTCGTATTTATTCATGCGTAATACTGGCTTTCATACGGGTTATATTGGTTCATCTAATTTATCTCATTCAGCGTTAACCAGTGGTTTAGAGTGGAATTTGAAAATTACCTCACAAGAAATCCCACACATTATTGAAAAATCACTCAGTACCTTTGATACCTATTGGGAGTCACCTGATTTTGAACACTTTGATGGTGAAATTGAAAGCCGTGAGAAATTAAGTAACGCACTAAAAGAAGCAAGGGGCAGTTTTAATCCTACAACACCTAGTTTCTATTTTGATATCAAGCCACATTCTCATCAGCAAACAATATTAGAAAAGTTACAGGTTGAGCGTGATCTACATGGTCGCTATCGTAACTTGGTAGTGGCAGCAACAGGCACAGGTAAAACCATTATTTCTGCGTTTGATTTTTCACGTTTCTATAATGAGAATCCTGAAGCAAAGTTCCTGTTTATTGCCCACCGAGAAGAAATTCTTAAACAAGCGTTGGGTGCGTACCGTGGCGTATTAAAAAATAGTGATTTTGGTGAGTTGTGGGTGGGTAATAACAAACCTAACAAGTATCAACACCTGTTCGCCTCAATTCAAAGTCTGCACACTCAATTTAGCAATCAACTTAACAGTCAAACGGAAAAGTTATCGTTAAGTGAAGGTTACTTTGATTATATTGTTATTGACGAAGTTCACCATATTTCAGCAAGTAGCTACCGCGCTGTATTAAAGTACTTTAGCCCTAAAATATTATTGGGTTTAACAGCAACACCTGAACGACACGATGGTACTGACATTTTAAGTGATTTTTGTAATGTTATTGCCGCGGAAGTCAGGTTGCCAGAAGCTATCAATCAACGTCACCTCTCTCCGTTTCAATATTTTGGCATAGATGATAATACTGATTTAACCAAAATACCATGGTCTAAAGGCCGTTATGATATTGCCGAATTAACAAATCTTTATACACATAACGATCAACGAGTCTTGCGCATTCTGCAAAGTATTAGCGAAGTTGTTACTGATATACCACAAATGCGAGCACTGGCGTTTTGCGTTAGTAAAGAGCATGCAAAGTTTATGGCACAAAAATTCACGCTACATAATATTGCTTGTGGTGTATTAACCAGCGATAACAGTAAAGACCGTGAACTTATGCAGCAACAACTAAGATCAAAACAGATAAATGTCTTGTTTGTTGTCGATATATTTAATGAAGGTGTCGATATCCCCGAGTTAGATACATTGTTATTTTTACGCCCTACCGAAAGTTTAACCATATTTCTTCAACAGCTTAGTCGTGGTTTACGGTTAACTAACGATAAAGAATGCTGCACAGTTTTAGACTTTGTTGGTAATTCACGACCAGAGTATGACTTTTCCCATAAATTTAGAGCTTTAGTGGGTAAAACAAACCAAGCAATAGCAAAAGAAGTTAAGCAAGGATTTCCTCACCTGCCATTAGGTTGCCGCATTGAGTTACAAGAAAAAACTCAAGCCATGATCCTTAAAAATATCAGCCAAGCGACACTTAATAAAAATAAATTAATCAGCCTAATTATTAACTTCCCACATGCAACCCATTTGCCTTTAATGCTAACTAACTTTTTGCATATTCACCCTAATATTGCTTTAGAAGATATCTACAAAGTTAAAATAGGAAAATTGGGTGGCTGGACGGCATTAGTCAGCGCCAGCAAGGGAACAGAAATAACACCCGACAACAAAACGCTTTATAGCGCCTATTACCGAGCAATAAATAACAGGTTGCTAAACTGCACATCTTTAGCTTATTTACGCTTTATTAAAAGACTTTGTGATAACAACTTTTCACTATTAGCTACTACTCAAAACAGTCATTTAAGCGCTGGCCCATCCGCTAAAGAGGTATCAAATCACCAACAACTTTTTGCCTTAATGTGTCATTACGATTTTTGGGACAAAACAGGTAAACAACTAGGTTTTAATACACTAGCTAAAAGCTTAGCCGCCTTGAAAAATACAACATTGCAGAGTGAGCTAAGTGAAGTTATAACAATACTCATTGAACGATTAGTTGTTAGTGAGTTTGATATGCCTAAAGTTGCTAATAATAAGATAGATACATCACCACTTAACATGCATGTTCGCTACCCGAAAGAACATATTCTCGTCGCATTTGGTGATAGTACCTTTACTAAAAAATCATCGAGCCGAGAAGGTGTTTTAAATATCGCTAACGCTAATACAGAATTATTGTTTGTGACCTTAAACAAATGTGAAAAACAGTTTTCAGCAACCACCATGTACCATGATTACGCCATCAGCCCGACCTTGTTTCACTGGCAAACGCAAAACAGCGCACGACCAAATTCAGGCCGAGGTTTAGGTTATATTACACAGAAAGAAACTAAGAAGACTTTCATCTTATTTGTACGTGAGCAAGGCAAAGATGAAAACGGTAGAACTATGGGCTTTGTTAATTTTGGCCCAGTAGATTTTGTTAAATATGAAGGCAGCCAGCCAATGAATATTACATGGAAGTTAAAACACCCTATGCCAGCATACTTGTGGCATGAGACGGCTAAGTTGGCGGTTGGTTAAGAAAAGCTAGGCCTGCCATAAATTTATATATTTTAACTCTTGGGTGACTTGAAGGAATATTTTCTTATTACGTGCTTGAGTCATGTTAAACACCTCTTTACTATGCTTATTCAACCATAGTAAAGAGGTGTAATTTAATCAATGAAGGTTGAATATCCCAATATTTCAGTGCCTAATGGCAGCTTATTTTATGGTTAAAATTTCTGTTGTTAGGTTACTATCGTCTTTAATACTTTGCTCAGTAAAGCGAACGGGTTTGTATGTAGCTCCAGCAATTAACGGCGCTTGATCAAAGTAGTGTGCTGATTGAGGATTATTCGACTGACTATATAAAAGTACGCTGTTAGCATTTAAGCCTTGCTCGGTAAATTCGAGCAGAAACACAAAGCCATCACCAACATTAACGTCATAACCACTATCGCTAATACCCGTATAAGAATAATATTCTTTCGCGTCGATTGTGCCAACATTAACCGTACTAAAACTTCCTGTTAAGTCGCCGATACCACCAGCAATAGGATAAGATTTATCACCTTTCACTAACTGCTGATAGTTGCTTAAACTAGCATTAACATCAATACTAGCTTCAGCGATGATTAATACTGCGTTGGCTAAAGCAGCTAAATGTAAGTCTTCATTCACATCAAGTACTGCAGGTAACCTGCCTGGTGTTGTTAATGGTTTAGACACATCAAAATCATCTCGCCAACAGACATCGTCACAGCCCTCTTCATATTTATACACTTGTAGCAAGGTAGCATATTCTCTAAAGATATGGCTGCCAATACTATCCAGGTTGGCTTTTTTATCCCAATTAGCCAATACCTCACATGCGGGTTGTAAGTTAACAACCTGTTCGTCAATTTGATATTCAGGATAGGTTTGACAACGCTCAACTAAATCATCAACCAACAGTTCAGCCCAATAAACACGTTTATCAGCCATGACGTGCTGTAAATCCTCTAGTTTTACTTTTTCGTTACCTTGCTTAAGGTTTTCGAGCATAACTAAACTTAACTGTGTTCTGGCCGATTGTTCATACTCACTTTCACCATATAAAGGTGAATAGTTAACGAGCGGCTCCATCATATTTACTAACCAAGGTGATTCATTTGCGTTTTGTACATAGGTATCTGAATAACGTTTGGGTAGTTCTTCAAATGACACAAGCTGTTGCCATTCAAAAATAGGATTTGAACCATCGAGTAATTCGCCCGAATATTCACGTAATTGTGGTGTTTGCTCTATGAGTTGCCAAGCATCATCACTTAAGTTGGGCACCGAGGCTAAGTCAGCATAAAAGGTATCACCATGCGTATCTGCCATGATGATATTTTGCGATCCGGTACGATACCCTTGCTCATTTAAGCTCACCGCTTGCGCAACATTTTCACTTAATGCTAATTTTAGCCAATAGTCAGCTTTATCTTTAAGTAGGCTAGGTGCATCTTTAATGGTAACCATTTGACCATCTATATCAAACGATATCATTGGACCGTAGTGACTTGCATACAAGGTACGCTTAACCTCCTTTAATGTCCCATCTGGATTTTTCAGGTGAATTTGATAATCTGTAGCGGTTAATTGTTTCTCTTCATTACCATATTGATAAGACAGTTGATTATTCGATGAAGGGGTAAGTGTATATAAAGAGCCTGTGGTTGCAGCTGTCCACGTATGCGTCCAAGAAAAGGTATCATTAAAACCTAATGCTGGCGTAATAAACCCGGGGATAAATCCACCATAAACATTGAGTGTATCCGGTATAGTTAAATGCGCTTCATACCAATAAAAATTACCTTCGTGCGGCAAATGTGTATTGGACAATAACATGCCCTTTCCCGTTGAAGTCATCTCTTTACCCAATGCCCAACCATTACTGCCTTTTGCCAAGTCAGCAAGGCTTTTAGGGCGATTGAATAACTGCTCCACTCTTTGTAACTTCGGCTTTTCAGCCATGCCAATTTCTTGAAAGTATTCACCGATAAAAGGCCAGTAATTCATTGATATATTTATTGCTAAAACGTCTACATGATCTATAGCTTGTAACTTGGTTTCGCAATCACCATCATACTGCTGGCTATTTTCAATCGCATGATTAAAGCCACTAGCAAAACCTCGCATTAATGCTTGTGTTCTACTGTCTAATTGCTGAAAAGTGTCACGTGCTTGCTGATAGGTACCTACATGTAAATAGGCAAAATCTGAATTTATATTGCTGTCATTTATACCTGCGCCTAAATATTTTGCCCGCTCACTTTTAGCCGTAATTACCGTATCAACAACATTACAATAGCGATCTTTTGCCATGACATAGCCTAAACCTTCACCTAAGTCGGTGTAATTATCGGCTTTGATATGCGGCACACCATAACTTGTCCATTGAATTTCAGTGGTGCCAGCTTTAATATTATCTGAGTTACACCCCGCGACGCCAAGCACTAATGTTAAGCTTATCGCGATAGTCATTTTCGATTTTCTAAAAGTCATCATAAATATTTAATCCATTTATTTATCTAAGTGATTTATATGCTTGATTACTTTATAAATTAAAGGTGCGAAAGGTTGTAATATTGAGTTGGATAAACGTTGTGTAAGTGTGAGCCTTTGTAAGAATTAAAATTGAATACTTACAAAGATGGTAATCACCCGAAAAGTCATCGAGTCGTGAAGGTGTTTTAAATATTGCTAACGCGAATACTTAGCTATTATTTGTAACCTTAAACAAATGTGAAAAGCAGTACTCTGCCACCACCATGTATCACGATTATGCCATTAGCCCGACCTTGTTCCATTGGCAAACGCAAAATAGCGCACGACCAGAATCAGGTCGAGGTTTAGGTTATATTGAGCAGAAAGAAAACAAGAAAACCTTCACCTTATTTGTACGTGAACAAGGCAAAGATGAAAATGGTAGAACCATGGGTTTTGTTAACTTTGGCCCAGTAGATTTTGTTAAATATGAAGGCAGCCAGCCAATGAATATTACATGGAAACTTAAACATCCCATGCCAGCATATTTATGGCATGAGACGGCTAAGTTAGCAGTTGGTTAGGTAGAAAATTAAATATAGAGCAGTTTAAAACCTAACCAACCCACATTTTATTTTTATTCTAATATTGGTAAAGAAAGGCTCCTTACAACTTCTGCTGTAAGGTCGCTTTTAGTCGATTGAATTAGATCAATGTATAAGTCTTGAGCCGCAGCCTTAATATGCCAATGACATTCTTTAATATTTAAAATAAACGTCCTTAACAGTAGCTCTGCCGCCTCATATCGAATTGTATTATTGGTGAAAAAACTAAGTATAAAGCCACTATCCCCTTCTGTTGCGGATTTCATTATAAAGATGAGCTTATTTGATAATATATCTAAATCTGAACATGCTAGTAACTCAAATATAAAAAAGAATATGCAATCGTCCTCATTTGATGAATTTGCATTATCTATAATAAAAGAATAATCAACGTGTATCTTTTCACCTGCAGCACACATAAATGCGGCTAACTTAAGTAGTGAGATTTTGCTCTGATAATCTCGATATAACTCTATTAAAAAACTTGTTTCAACTCCGCGAAAATTATTACTATGAGAATACATGGTGGATACTGAGCTGAATAATTCGTCATAAAAATCAACCCAACTGGTGATATCATCATCTGATATATTTTGCCTATTCAATAGAATTGGGAAACTATGCGGATAAAGTGTCAACTCTAGATTTTTAGCTATCTTTCTAAGGGTATCAATATTTATTTGATATAAATATTTCGAATGGCCTGAGATATGAAATAGTATGGATGTTAGGGTATTTTCCCTACAAGGTAAGGTTTCATTATTTATTTGAGTTATTAATTCATTTGTTTTTAATAAACCCTCCTGAGATCTGGAAGAGCAGTGTTGAGCCGCAGATAAAATATCAAATGTTGTACTTCCAACTTTAAAAGAAGTTAATTCATTTAAAGAGTTGGTGTTATTTTGTAACGACGCTTCAGTTTCTTGCCATAACTCCAAATGCCCAAAGTGATATTTTGTCATATCACTAACAATGTTCTTATCTAAAATGATATTGACAATCCACGGTGCGGCTCTCAATAAAAAACCATGTGGTAACAAATCAAGGTTGTTTTTAATAGAACAAACGGCATTAATTAAACGGTCATGATTAGGCTCCAAAATGAATTCATAAAGTAAAACTAAAATATCCCAAGACCGATCATGATTTGATTGTTTGATTCTATCAATCACTAACTCAATATCGCTTTTAGAGCTATTTATTTCCAGCCCTGTAACGTAAGTAGACATTCCACTATCATTTAATCCTGAATTTTCTGGAATCAAAATTCTTTTAGTTACTCCTGTGATAAATTGAGGAAAAATAGCCAAAGCACCTGAAAACCTCTGTTCAAAACGAGGAATGTTTTTCCAGACTTCCTTGAAAGGTAGAGATAGGTAATAGTTAAATAACGTATTTTGTTCGGTCTCACTCATTAAGCCTTGCGAACTCAATGCTTCGGTTATCTGTCGAATATCAGAATCAAGTTTTGGCCAAAACTCTGCCATAACATCATCTACCCACTTAACCTGTTTTTCTCTTAGATAACCAATAAGCATCCAGGCAGAATATGATCTTTCAATCGCTTTCTGTCCTAACCTAGTTTTAAGCTCTTTTTCAAATTCTCGACTCAACTTTTCATCATATATTTGAGCTAATCGTTTTGAGTAATTTTTTTCACTTGGATAAATATCCAATAGCTCTAATGCTATTGCTGATAGATTTCTAACAAACGAGGGGGTGTTACCAAGCGTACCGCTTTCTAATATTTCTAAAGCTATTAATGAGCCTAGCTTAATAAACTGGTACTCTATCTTTCCTTCTCTATTCAAGTCATCGCAAAGGATTCGTATATTATCTCTACTTTTTCTAAAGTGAGAATCAGAGAAAAAACGACCAATGGCGAAAAGTAAAGTGTTTCGCCAATATTGCGAAGCTGCGACCATTTTTAACCTTTTTACAATATCACCACTATCAGCGTTAGTTATTGCCATAGCAGCCATATATTCTTGTAAAGATCTAACGTCAAAACTTAGTAAGAGGTCTTTTTTACTAGTTATAAACACTAAACGCTCCTTTGCCGCTCCTACAAGCATTCTCTTCTCTTGAGATAGTTCATCTCCTTCAAGCCCATTTTCTTCCAGTGTATTTTGAACCAACTGCTTGAATTCACTTATATTCATTTCTGCTGAGGTTTCACCAGAGAGTTCGGCCCTATTTTGTAATATAAAACCAACATTATGGTGCAGTTCATCTATGTCTTGCGCCCTTTCTTTCAATATTTTACCAAAGGGGGGAACTGATTTTTGCAATTCACGGGTGTATATAGTGGTGTAATAATCATTAAACAGTTTCCATCTACTTTCACTAGGCTTACCAAATGCAGATACAACCGTAACCATAAAAGTAACTTGTAAAGGGGTCTGCATTAATTTTTCTATTAGTGGGTTATCAACAGAAGTTTTTAAAACCTCCATATCATTAGCTAACCTACTTTCATCACAATCCTTATACTTATTTATTAAATATTTTTCTGAGCATTTCAATGCCTGCTGTTTATTGAGTGGTAATAAGTATCTATGAATAACGACTCCCATATTGTCAAATTCATTTCGATAACCATCAGGCCGAGAAGATGCAATGATTAAAACATCAGATTCATACTCTCTTATTTCACCTAAAAAACTTTGAATTTGATCTATAACTTGCTCTCTATTACTTGATACTGGAACTTCATCTAAACCATCAAAAATTAAAATAGACGGAAACTCTGCAAACCACTCAATTAACTGCCTATGAGAAATAGTTTCATTCTGGGATATTTTAGCTCTTATATACATTGATAATGTATCTACTCCCCCAGCTTGCGCCTCTAGGGTTAAGTCTTTGGCAAATTGATTTAAGTCGATGCGATATGGATATCGTGGTGTTTTAGGCCATTCAAAACCTAATTTATTACAGCTTTTTTTTAAGCCCGCGACTTCTGAAATTATATTAAGAGTCAGTTTATGTTGAGGAATCCTATCAAGTATTGCAGCTCGGTTAATTTGTGAAATAAATTGACCAATTGTCGACTTACCTGATCCTGGTCCACCAATAAATACATACTGCGCACAATGAGCAGTTCCCTTCAGGGAGCTACATTGAGTTATACTAATAGGATCCAATTTACAAGCAGATGAGGTAAGTAGTGCTGGAATTGAGCGTAAATTGTCGTTACTGTCGTTATTTTGAGCATTAGGGCTCGTTGCTGATGGTAAATCCATAAAAACATCAGCTAAATTGACTTGAGATTCAGTCCTATCTCCACCTTGACTTGTTTTTGCTATTTGTTCATTTCTAAATTCATTACGAATATAGCTCCTAAGAGTAGACGTCGTACTTCTATCAAACTTTAAATGCTCTGAAATTTCAGCAAGTAAATCACCTGTTGTGAAAAAAGCCTTAAAACGTTGACGTATATCACTTTGTCCATCAATTAAACTACTTAATTTATCTAAATCCCATATTGAATAACCTTTCAAGCTCAATTTTTCTTTATAGCCTTCTATTAAATTATTGAGCTGGTCTTTTCCACCTCCACTTGCAGAAGTAAGCTCTACATTTGTACAAAAAATAAAATAATCAGGTTTAGGGGTTCTCTTTTCAGACTTTTCCCAAGCTTTAAGTTCCTTAGTAAGCTGAATCTTTGCCCACTTAAATTCAGCAGCTCGATCTTCTGTTCGCTCTTTAAATTTTGCTTGAATTACTCCATAACCATCCCACGCATCGGTAGTGTTATTCGGGTAATCTACTTTCCCATTAAAAGTTGCTTCTCTACCTCCATCAGGCCCATTTCCAAATATCGATGTGCCTGAGCCAAAAATTTTAATAGAAAGAGCATTGATCAATTGCTCAAAAGAATCTGCTGTAAAGCCACTAAAGTCCATGTGTGTTCCTCGATACTTGTGTTAATTATATTTTTAATAGTTATAAAATTTTGAAAATTCAAATAAATGGGGTCAGAGTAAAATTAAATACTCACCACTCTCTCAATAGCTGCATTTCTTTCAATCTCCCACGCTGCATAACCAAAGCTTCAAACAAATCATCTATTGAAGTGTTATCTGAACTTAATCCCGGTAAGGCAATATTTGCTTCAGCGAAAAAGCGTTTGCTTTGCTCATACCTTAAGCCCGCTGAGGGCTCATCTCTTTTTAGTAAGGCTGAAGGCTCATTCCCAAAGCTCACTGATGACTTCAAGGTTGAAGGCTCTGCTCTTAAAAGAGAGGCTGATGGCTCTTCATCAAGCCAAGCGGTTTGCCACCAGTGCTGAATTCTTTCTTTTGCCTGTTTCAGCTTATACTCTGTTGGCAATCTATCGCTTTTTTGATTATTCACTTGGCTATCCGTTGGCAGTAAATTCCATAAATCATTATTTGGCCAACGGGCGAATGGCATACTGTGATCAATGTCGTATTGTTTCTTTAATGACTTTGCAGACCATACACATTGCATTAATTCACTATTAGGCGATTGCTTTTTAAGTTGCTCAAAGCGTTTACGAACTTCAACGGTGCTACGTTTAGGCTCTTCCCAATTTAGTGCTTGGTACAAGTGAAACTGATTTTCTGGTGATTTATATTGGCTGTTACCTGCATACCCTGCCATGGTTTTTACCCATTCGCTTACCAGTACTGGTTCTATCCAACAGGCATAACGATTAAACGCTAGCCATGTTGATTCAGGCAGTGAAAATTCACCCCACTGCTCAAGGGTTTGTAAATCAAGGAAAATGCTGTCTTTTGCTCTGACTGTTTTTTTCATTACTTCAAAAACAGTTTTTTTACTGTCTGTGTAGGTGATTTTTTGTGCTGGCATTTTTGCAATATTATGAACTGCATGTGAAATGACTCTATAAAGTGCTTTGGCATCCTCTCCAATAAACATATTACCAATACGATAGTCTGAAGCCGTGAGGTGGGTTAGTTTGTGCCAACCGTTAGCCTTCATAAAACCCATGTTAGGGTTTTTATTGGGAGTTTGAAAAAAATTATGATGGTCAATTAAATCTTTGTATTGATGACACCAATACAGCGCGACTAAGCCTGCTGGCAATATTACTCTATCGCCACCTATGCCCGACTCACGCCTTAGTACGGCGCCGGGGTGACCGTCAGCAATACGTAGTAAAACGCGTAGCAAGGCAAGTTTGTGTGTGGCTGATTTACCGTCGTTAATCGCTACGTGGCGGATAAATGGAAAGGCACCCGTGCCATCGTCTGGCATTTGTAAAACAACGGTTTGCCACGAAACGTGATCTCTACCGAGTTTATCGTCTTCTTTTTCGGTTTCTAATTTGGTGAATAGGCCAACATTTGTTGCTAACTCTTTTAATTCATCAGCACACACAGTATGCATTTTACGTGCTTTTCGCTCTTGTTTTGCTTGCTCACTGCCTGAGGAATGCCGAAGAGAAATAACCAGTTTACCGCCCGGTTTAAGCAAGTTAGCCAATTTACGTAATGAGCGAGCACGATCACGTACCGGAATATGCATCCATACTGCGCTTAATAAGATTAAGTCAAAACTTACTTCTTGTTTGGTGATGGTGCTTAATGCGGGTAATGAGTCAGTCAACCACTTTACGTTAAGGCCAGTGGTTTGGCGTGCGCCAATGTCGGCAAGTATGCTGGCAGGCTCTACCGCAAATATTTGTATATTGTTATCATCGCCATGTTCTTTGGCTGCTAACTCAGCAAGGTGTTTTGAGTCTCGGCCTGATCCAGCACCTAAATCTAGAATACGTGCATTGGAATTTTTTATAATGCTTGGCAAAAATTGTGACCAACTTTGATGTACTTCATCAAATGTTTTTGACAGGTATTGCTGGGCTAGTTCATTAGCATTTTCATTATAAAATTTAGCTGGCAAGCGCGTGTTCCTTTCGCGTAGGTATTTTTATAGTTCCATTGTGACACGAAGACAATCACCTAATTGTTATTCTTTGTCAATAAACTTTGATATATACCTATATAAATCAAAGTTTAAACTATAGTTCTGTTTTACTGTGATGGGCATTGGGTTATGAGCGGGTTTTCAATTTTAACTTGTGCCTAGTTGGCGCGGAGTGGTTTACTGAATGACTTAATTTGTAGCTTATAGATTATGCTAGCTCTATGCTAATCATTTTGGCGGTAAGACCATTGATAATAAATCATATTATTTACTAAGAATAAGCAAAATACCTGAATTAGCCTAAACGATAAGCCAAAAAACAATTCATCATGATTTATTGAAGTTTGTGCCGTATAAGTAGTTGTTAAGTAAATTAAATCTTGACACCCATACTTCAAAAATAGTTTAATTGTCATCGCGATAACAACACAAGTGAGTCTTGAAAAGTCGGCTAACGAATTATCATCCTTAGATTGTCACTTTGCTGCGATAAATCGCTTTGATATTAAATTTGGATGATAGTTGCCTTATTAGAAGATGTCAGCCTGCTGTCGGTGATCGCTTATTTGTGTGAGCAGTAAAGGTTGATAGTTCATTTACCGTGCCGACCGCTTGATGGTATTGTTTAACAATAAAGTAGAATGTGCGACTTTGTGCTCTAGCAACTGCCCTTATTATTTTTTAAGCTAGTTGTTAGTCTAAACATTGTTGCTTCAACCAGCGACACAACTTAACAATATCCGTTTGTTTGGCGCGTGATTTTTTATAGACAAAATAGAAATTATCACCAGTACTCAATTCATGTAAGGGAATACGAACAAAGTTTTGCTGTCGGTCTTGATCAGACATTAAATAATGATTCATTAAGCTAATGCCTTGGTCATAACGCGCAGCCTCTGCGGCTAATAACATATGACTAAAATGATTCACTTTGGTTTCTTTAGGTAATTCATAACCGCCAAGTTTGCACCATTGGCGCCAATCTTCACCAAGTTCATCGCCCGGAAATAGATTTTGTACCGACAATAAAGGATGCTGCCACAATGCTTCAGGCATAGGTTTATCTTTTATTTGTTGCCATATTTTATTACCACAAACAGGATACAATCGCTCCTCATATAAAAATTCCACGACAAAATTACTTTTGGGTGGATTAACGGTAATAAAGCAATCGGCTACTTGATCGCTGCACTTAGGCTCATCTGCCATCATGTTCAGTGATAATTCAATTTCAGGATACTGTTGTCGTAAATCCTCTAAACGGGGAATTAGCCACTTAACTGCAACTGAGCTATACAATGCCAGACGTATTTTACCCGACTGCCCTTCCCTAATTAGTTGACTCGCATTGGCCACATTACTTAATGAGTTACTGATCTCTTCAAAATAGCGTTCTCCCACTTCGGTTAAAGCAAACGAGCGACCATGACGACTAAACATTGACTCACCTAAATACTCTTCTAATAACTTAACTTGATGGCTTACGGCACTTTGCGTGACATTAAGTTGATCCGCCGCTTTTGAAAAGCTGTTAAGTCGAGCGACCGCTTCAAAACATTGTAAAGCACGCAGTGGTGGCAATTTCATTATTAACTCAGCTAATAGTAAATGTATTTTAATCATTATACATAATACCAGTTTTTGCAATATGATCTCGTTCGTTAATTGCTATCTGTTTATCGCCACTTTGAAAAGGAGCAGGACTATGCCAAAAATATCTGTAGGAAGCGCAATGATTTTACTTGTTATAGGTAACTTAATTGCTGTCTTTTCTGATGCGTTGATCAAAACCTTATCGCAAGATGTGGCCGTATATCAATTTGTCTTATTTCGTCAAATTAGTGCTGTCGCCATTTTATTACCTTTATGTTTTTTTACCAGTAAAGCACCATTATTACCAGGTTTAAAGTGGCATATCCTGCGTGGACACATCTGGTTATTTGGCGCTATTTTTATGGTATTTGCCATCAGTTCAATGCCATTGGCTACCGCAAACGCCATTTTTTATGCTGCACCTTTATTAATGCTGCCACTGGCGATGATGATATTCAAAGAGCAACTTTCAAATCAGGCGGTGATTGTCGCTGTTTTAGGTTTTATTGGTGTCTTAGTGGTGATCAGACCCACTTATATTGATTGGGCGGCAATAGCTGCGTTCATTGTGGCGATCACAATGGCCATTAATAATTTATTGATTAGAAAATTACCTAAAAGACAAAACGTATTTCAAACATTATTGATGACAAATATAGTGGGGATCCCGGTAGCATTATCTCTTGCTATATGGGAAGGGAAAGCTTGGGACTTTGCCCCTATGCTAACAGCAGCGGGTTCAAGCAGCTTTATTCTAATTTATGCGGGAATTTGTATAATTGCTTACCGCTCTGGTCAAGCCAGTAAAATTGCCAGCGCTGAATATAGCGGTTTGTTATGTGCTGTTGCTGTAGGTATTGTCTGGTTTGATGAAGTACCTGATTTAGCTATGTTACTAGGAACCGTCCTTATCATTGCACCACTTATTTGGTTAGCGAAAGTAGAAAAGAATAAAAATCGTATTGAAGCAGAAACTATTTAATGGGTATATACCCGTTACCATTCAAAGTGCTCGATTTCAGTGGGAATTAAAATGTCTTTAGGCAAGGAGAATAATTTAAACATAGTCACTCTATGTTTTGATTATTTACCGCAGCATAAAGACATTTTAACCCCATCGTAGAAGCGTTTGAGCAATTCCACTTCTTCGTTGCAGTCACTTAGAAGGGAATAACCATTCCTTCATCACTGCGCCTTGAATTGAAATCGCTCAACCGCTCTGAAACATGCATCTTGAATAGTAACGGGTATAGCTAATCAGTAATAGATGATGTGCTGATATAAATTAAGGACAAACAAGCCCCGTTGTGAAATGACCCTAGTATTTAATAACCTGCTAAAAAAAAAACCGAAAAGCCTTTATTAATAAGCTTGTCGGTTTTTATATTCTCAGCTATTTCATGCCATCAATAATTAAACCGAAGCAGGCTTGCTTTTCGAACGTTCAGCCGATGCCTTTGCAGCAGACCCTGATGATTTTGCCGTCGCTTTACTTTTAGCTTTCTTTTTATGTTTTGCATTTTTAGTCGCTGTAACTACAGTACTAATAAACTCTGCCGATTTTTTGCTAGGGTTATAAGCAACCTCAATAATTACACCGTTATGTTCAATAATATCGCCACGGCGAATCTTTTTACGCTTTTGAACTTCAACTTTCTTGTTTACTAAAACCTTACCTTCACTAATCATGGCTTTAGCTTCGCCACCACCGCCACCCAGGTCGGAAATTTTAAGTAATTTGTAAAGTTCTATCGGTTCAACACAAATGTCGAAAATTGACTGTTCAGACATGAAATACGCCTAATAATTTTTAAATAATAATATTCTTAAATTCTAACATACATAGCCGTGGATGCGGTAATACGTAAACATTTTAACTATGCTTCCCTGGTAATTAAAATACTGTTTAACGCTGCCCTTTTGATCTCAGATAATTAATCCATTTGGTATTTTTTGTCATACTGTTATAATCCGCGCCGTCAATTTCAATCAACAAAGTAAGCTCATGACTTCAGCACAATTAGACATACCAACGAACCAATTAACAAAAACCCAAAAAGTGCAATTATCTAAGTTAGAAAAAAAGCTTAGGCGTAATGTTGGCCAAGCCATAGCGCAATATAACATGATTGAAGATGGCGATAAGGTGATGGTATGCCTTTCTGGTGGCAAAGACAGCTATGCTATGCTCGACATTTTAATGCTGCTAAAAGAGGCCGCACCAATTCATTTTGATCTTGTTGCTGTAAATCTAGATCAAAAACAGCCAGGCTTCCCTGAGCATATTTTGCCTGAGTATTTAGATAAATTGGGTATTGAATATCATATTGTTGAAGAAAACACTTACGGTATCGTTAAAGAAAAAGTAGAAGAAGGTAAAACGACTTGTAGCTTGTGCTCAAGACTACGCCGAGCTGTGTTATATAAAACAGCTAAAGCTTTAGGTGCAACAAAAGTAGCATTAGGTCACCATCGTGATGACATGATTGAGACTCTAATGCTCAATATGTTTTATGGCGGTAAATTAAAATCAATGCCTGCAAAACTAGTTTCCGATAACGGTGAACATGTCGTTATTCGTCCTCTCGCTTTTTGTAAAGAAAGCGAACTCATTCAATACAGTGAATTAAAACAGTTCCCTATTATCCCGTGTAACTTATGTGGCTCTCAGCCAAATATGCAAAGACAAAACATTAAACATATGCTTAATGCTTGGTCAGAACAGTTTCCAGGCCGTATTGAGTCGATGTTTACCGCCATGCAAAATGTAGTGCCTTCTCACCTATGTGATAGTAATCTTTTTGATTTTGCTAATATTAATAGCAGTTCAGGCATTATAAATGGCGGTGATACCGCTTTTGATGAAGTACCACTTGAAGCGCCAAATGCTTCAGAAGATAACAAAAACTACCAGAGTAGCGCCCAACAACTTAATGTAGTTGAAGTTAAATAATTATATTAACTCAATAAACAATAAAAAACGGCCAATGTGAATAACATTGGCCGTTTTACGTTTATCTTTACTATTCTTGCTAACTGCTAACTGCTAACTGCTAACAAAATAGCTTAATTTATGTCGTTAATCAGCTAAAGCCGTTTGTTGGCTATTTGGCTTTACAAAGTAGCGTTGATTATGGCGTAACATGTCAGTAATATCTAATACATATTGGGCGCCACGTTCAGAGTAAGGCAATAACCCTGCTGCTAGTATTTCAGCGTCAATAGGCTGGTCCTGCGCTCTTAATTCAGCGCGTATTGTTCTAAAAACATGGTAAGCATTATGTTTATTTATATTATTGAAATAGCCTGATACAGCAGCATCAACACTTTGAAATGCTGCCACTTCATGTTTAGCGCCTGTATTACGGCCACCTGGAACCATGCCACAGCCCGTTCGATAGCACCAAATACCGAAGAAATTTAAACCTATGCGGGCAAAACGTGATGTTCCCCAAGCTGACTCATTAGCGGCTTGCACTAAGACTAATGAAGTAGGAATAATATCCACACGGAGCAACAAATCATTAATTTGCTGTAAGGTTGAAGCTTCCTTATTAATACGGTAAGCCTTAATAAGAGCTTGCAGCGAAACTTGCTCTACCTCGGTAAGCCCTAAGCCAAGTGATATTTGTTCATGCCAATACTCTAGCTTTGATCTATCTTCAGCTAGTTGAGCATTTTTTGTTTCAATGGCTGGACGAATAAAATCAAAAAAACGACGCTTTTTAGTGGGAATATCATAAATAGCAGCAAAGTCAGGTAAATTAACATTGTGTAACGGCGGCTCAATAATCACCACTTTTTCAACAACAGGCACCACAGTTTCTGCTATAGCTGATTCTTTATCAATATCAGCAACCACCACTGGCGGTTTAGGCACTAAAAACGTAAATGGTGCTAATATAGCAACAACTAACGCAAGACATAATATAAAACGAACTAATAACATTCTTTTCATAAAAACTCCTTATTTATGATCGAATTAAGCAGAAAAAGAATCATCAGAGCCGTTAAGCCTAGAGTCTTTATTTTCTGAGTTGGTTGAGTTAGTACCTGAGGTGTTTTCATCAACATAAACACCAAAGATTTCACGGTACAACACACCTTTAACGTTGTAGTACCATGGTGCCAAATAAGATAAACCAAATAAAAACACCATAATAGCAAGGGGCGCTAAGCTCGACTCAAGTAATAAAACAATTGGTAAAACCAAAGAAATTAATGCCAAAAAGAGCACTAGATAAATTGCTAACAGAGGTGCTATTTTAAAGCGTAATGCTTTAACAGATAAAACAATTGCTTGTACGGGTGTCAGTTTTTTCTCTACTACCAAAGGTATAGTTAAAGACAATAACACCGCCAAAATCACACCTGGGATAATAAGCAATTGAAAACCAATACTAATCAGTAAAGAGGTTAATAAGGCACAAAGTGCAACCCAACTGCCACGATGCAAAAACGATAGCACCATTTTAGTTTGGGTAGGTTTATTTATCGCGTGAAAAACCCCCATCATTTCTATGCCCGCAATGAATGGCCATACGGCAATGGTAACAATAACATTGATCAATTGTAGTGCTTGAGACCCTTGTTCAAGTGATTGAGCCTCTTTGAAAACCAATTCAATACCACCAAAAAAACTACTGGCGATAAACGAAACTACCATTCCAAAGACGAGAACAAAGAGTAACCCGAGATTAATAGACATTCTCGATTTTACTGTATGCTGCCATGCTTCACTTAGAATAGCTTTTACATCAATTACGTACTCACCTTTTACAGCACGTTCAACACTACCACCTATAGAGGCACTTATATTTTCTTCTGACAAAGTTAACCCTTTTTCAACACATTAAAACTATATTTGTCGCTATTATACTGGAAATAAAAACAGATTGCTCATAGCGTAAATTTACAGAAAATTTCAAAACACTCTACACTTATTGTACATCCTTATAAGCACAGTTAATTTAGATCACTGAGTACTAGCTGAATGGCTAATATCAGTAAGATTCCTCCCATAATACGGTCAATAACATAGCCTTTACGCTGTAGAACAAAACGTACTTTTTCATGAGTTAACATATAAGATAAAAAACAGAACCAAGTACCTGTAGCTGCAACCAAATAAGCGCCATAAGCTATTTTAATACTCAATAACGTTTCTGGGGCAATAACCACAGAAAACAAACTAACAAAAAACAATGTCGCTTTAACATTTAATGCATTGATTAAAAAGCCGCTAAAGAAGGCTTTTTTCGCTGAAGGAATATCGCTTAAACTATTATGTTGTGATGATACTTGTGCATCTACATTGTTTTTATCAGTGACCTTACTTTCAGCTACCGCTGACTCATTGCTCGGTTTTTTCGCCCTTAAACAATGCCAAGCTATATAACAAAAGTAACTAGCTGCTATGTATTTTAAAGCGGTAAATAAACGTTCATCACTTGCAATTAATAAACCAATACCAACCAACGAATAAGTGACATGTACGATAATACCTGCCGCAATACCAAAACTAGTGTAAATAGCAATACGTCGGTTATAGCGAAGGCTTTGTTTTAAAATAAGGGCAAAATCTGGGCCAGGGCTTGCTACAGCAAAAAAGTGCACCATAGCGATAAGTAAAAATTGTTCAAAAGCAGGCATATCATCACAAGAGGTTTTATGAAAAGTGCGCTATTTTACCTCAGAAAATAAATAATGCGACCTCAGCTACCTAAAAGACTTTGTTTACAAGTGTAAGTAAATAGTGACTAAAGCAGTTTTAACGATGAGATTCTTGCACTAATATATCGCTATAAAATGCCCATAACTCTTCAAAACAAGTAAAACGATACTCTTTACCTTGATAACTTGTTCTCATACACCACCCCACTTTTGTACAACAAGTAAACAGTGTATAAGTTTCAATCAATTATTGACGTTAATAAAATGTAATTTAGCGTGTAGGTTAGTTACGCTACAAGCAGTAACAAACCTACAGGGTTCACTATTTTTGTGGATGTGTTTGATGAATTTTGGTTAATATCTTCTGAAAAAAATGACTACCTTTTTGCTCAGCTAACATCATGTTGTTTTCTGGTATTTGTTCAGGATCTTTATACACGTTAAGTACTTTAGCCATACTCGCTTCACGGATGATATGGAGCATCGGATATGGAGATCGGTTAGTAAAATTGCTCGCTGCATCAAAATCATCATCAGCAAAACAATATTCAGGGTGCATAGTTGCTAACTGAAATATACCTTCAAAGCCCGAATCTATCAGTAAGTCATTCGCGTAATCGACTAAATCAAGATAACGGTTAAAACTGCGAAAACCATCACTAAAAATGATTAAAGTGGTTTCAATGTCATCATGTTGTTGCAGATAAACACACTGTGCTAACAATTCTTTTAGTGCAGGTTTAACTTGCTCAAGTGAAGACTGGTGATAATGGATGGTATTGTTAACAAATTCTTTTTTCGCGAAAGGGCAAAAATTTAGCCCTATAATAATTTCTTCCAACCACTGTTTAGTAGCACTTACTTCAGCAGATTTGTGTTGGCACTCTTCTTTATTCATAACGGAAACTCTAGGTTTGCTCTAAGATTGCTGTAATTGCCACATTTTACTGTATTGGCCTTGCAACGCCAATAATTCTTGGTGATTACCCTGCTCCACTATTTCACCATGATTCATCACAATGATATTGTCGCTATCAATTATTGTTGACAGGCGATGGGCAATTACCAGACTAGTCCTATTTTTGGCAACTTCGTTTATCGCTGTTAATATAGCTTGCTCAGATTGACTATCAAGAGAAGATGTTGCTTCATCAAAGACCAGTACCTGAGGGTTTTTCAGAATAGTTCGAGCAATGGCAACACGCTGTTTTTCTCCGCCTGATAGCTTTAAGCCTCGCTCACCCACTACGGTTTTTAATCCCTCAGGCAAACTATCGATAAATTCAGACAAATGAGCGAGTTCAATCGCTTTTAACACTTCTTGTTCATTTGCCGTTGGGTTACCATATTGCACATTATTAAAGAGCGTATCATTAAATAACACAGTGTCTTGTGGCACTATGCCAATATGTGCTCTTAAAGAATACTGACTCACTTGGCTAATATCTTGCCCATTAATTTGAATATTGCCTGATTCAACATCATAAAATCGAAACAATAACTTAACTAATGTTGATTTTCCTGAGCCACTTTGTCCAACAACCGCGACTTTTTCACCGGCATTTACTTTAAAAGAAATCCCCTTAATAATCGGCCGCTTTTTATTGTAGGAAAAAGTAATATTATTAAAAGTTATATTAGCTTGAGGAGTGTTACTGGTGCCTTGTGCAGATAAGTTTAACGTTGCAGCGTTGGGGATATCTTTTACTTTGGGCGCTTTAGCCAGCAAGCCAAATAAATTTTCAATATTGGCTAAAGAGCTTTTAATTTCACGATACACAAAGCCTAAAAAATTAAGTGGCATAAATAATTGCATCATAAAAGCATTGATAAGTACAAAATCACCCAGCGTCATAATGCCAGCGGCAACATCGTTAGCAGCAAGTGCCAACATCGCAGTCATAGCAAGTGCAATAATAAGTGCTTGCCCACCATTTAAGGCAAATAATGACAAGCGATTTTTTATTTTCGCTTGCTCCCAAGTAGATAACTGCTTGTCATAGGCCCGTGCTTCATATTCTTCGTTGGTAAAGTATTTAACTGTTTCATAATTAAGTAAACTATCAATAGCACGAGTATTACTAGACGAATCAGCTTTGTTTGCCGCACGTACATAACGCGTACGTAGTTCAGTAGCAAAAACAGAATAGCCAATATAAAGCAGAATGGAGGTAAGGGTTATTACCGCATACCATATTCCGTAGTTCACAAATAAAATCGTCACCACCATCACTATTTCAAGCAAGGTAGGTACGATATTGAAGACCATAAAACGCATCAAAAAGTTAATACCCGTTGTACCACGGTCAATATCTCGAGATAAACCTCCGGTTTGCCTATTGAGATGAAAGTCTAAATCAAGAGAATGTAAATGCCGGAAAACGGTTAAGCCAATACGGCGAATAGCGCGTTCGGTAACTCTGCCAAAAAGCGTATCTCTAACTTCCGCAAATACCACGATAGACAAACGCACCAAGCCATAAGCCGCAACTAAACCAAATGGGACAATAATAAGCGTAGATGTTTCACTTGTGCTATTCGTATCTAATGTATCCACTATATCTTTGAGAATAAAAGGTAAATAAACACTGGCAATTTTAGTGAGGATTAAACAACACATAGCAAAAGCAATACGTTTTTTGTACTCAAATAAATAAGGAAGAATAAGTTTAAAGGCTTGCCAATTAATTGATTTTACTTCCTGTTCAGGATAACTAGAGGGGCGCATAAACTACCTTATAAAAGAAAACGCTATGATAAAATATAAAGACCATATAACCTAACACTTGTGTAATATATCTTGCTTTTAATGGTTTTTCTTCCTTAAAATTCAGACTATTAAACTACGCTAAGTGTAGACTACGAACCTGATTGTCATCAGGTTAAATAAATTAATGAGAACTCCCTAAGTAATATAAGTAATATAAGTAATAGAGGTAGGAATAGAAATGTTAATACAAGCAAGTATATTAATTGTTGCCATTTTATTAGCCGTTTTTTCTGCCAAAATACTCGTGACTGGTGCTATTAGTATTGCTAAACGCTTTGCTATTCCTGAGTTCATTATTGGCGCTTTTATCATTGGGTTTGGCACATCTCTGCCAGAGTTTGCCGTGAATATTCAAGCTGCCCTTGATGGCAATACAGATTTAGCGATTGCTAACATTTTAGGCAGTAATTTATTTAATACCTGTGTCACGTTAGGTTTACTCGGTTTATCCGGTCAGTTAGTTATCAATAACAATGTAAAAATTAAGGATGCTCCCTACAACTTAATTGCAGCGCTGATGATAGCCGTTTGTGGTAACCAACTCTTTTTAGATCATATTAACTATCATCAGATAATGCTAAGTCATGCATTGATATTTATATGTTTTTTTTGTATCTATGTCTATTACACTCTATTAGAAGTAAAACAGGGAGCCCCGCACAAACAGCCTTTGCACAAACCCCACCATCAAGCGATGCAAAGCGATGACGCCATGCATACACTTAAATCTTTCGGCTACGTGATAGCAGGTTTAGTCGGGCTTGTTTTTGGCGGAGAGTTAATTGTTAGCTCGGCAGAAAAAATTGCACAGTTACTTGGATTATCAAATAGGTTAATAGGTTTATTAATTGTTGGCCCTGGTACTTCTATGCCAGAATTAATTGCTAGCCTAGTAGCACTGCGCACCAAGAGTACTGCGCTTATTTTAGGTAATATCATTGGCTCAAACATTTTTAATGTGTTTTTTACTTTAGGAATTACCGCAACCATTCAACCTGTACCATTAGACTTTTCGCTAAACCAAGCAGTGCTATTCAATGTATTAGCGGCAGCGCTACTTACTATTACATTTTGGTTAGTTCCCAAAGAAAAAATAAGCAGAATAACTGCCGTATTATTACTGCTTATTTATAGTGTTTATACCACCTTAGCGATCTACCAATAAAGTATACCTGACTTCAAATAATGAGGAATTAACCAGAGTTAACTACTTTTTCAAGTATCTGTCCTTGAGCGCCCGATGGCGCCTTAATACCAAGTATTGCCGATAGCGTTACTGCAATATCAGTAGTGCTGACTCTGTCATAAATAACGTCGTCATCTATGTTAAATCCAGCAAAGATTAACGGTACAAACGTATCGTATCCCCAGGGAGAGCCATGAGTGCTGGCCACAGTTAACCCTTCCATATCGGCGACAAAACGATGCGCTTCAAGTACCACATAAACATCGCCAGAACGGCTTTTACTGTGATTGTTGCCAACTAAAGTATGTAAATAATCTTGCGGTGTTTTGCCTTGTTCAATATCACTACTAGTAACAGCTAACGCCACGCCGTCAAGTTTAGCGACTTCTAACGCTACGGCTTTTTGTACCTCTTTTAGCGACAAATTTCGCTTAGCAATCAACTCTCGATCTAAATAAATATACGGATGGAAGTAACTTTTGATCAATGACCCCTTAATACCAAACTGTTCTTTAAGTATTTGCATCCCCGGTTTTTTATCCCAGGTTTTCGGCGTAACAGGTGATGTTTTCATACCAAGTGATGATAAATAGGCTGGTACTTCAGCGGCGCCATGATCGGCTGATAAAACGATTAAGGTATTTTCTAATCCCACCTTTTTATCTATAAAATTTAACAGATTAGCGATGGTACTATCAAGCCTAAGCATATTATCTTCCGCTTCTAAACTCGAAGGCCCGAAAATATGGCCAACATAATCCGTTGACGAAAAACTTACTGATAAATAGTCAGTGATATCGTCTTGTCCAAGTTGCTCGTTATTTACTACCGCTTTAGCAAAGTCTAAGGTTAGTTCATCACCCGCGGGGCTCAAGGTCAAAAAAGTATTGAAATAGGGATTACTCATTTCACCATAAGAATGTGGAAAGGTACGTCCAAAACCTGGAAATTTAGTCTCCCACGGCTGGTCATCTTGTTGGGAAAATACGTAATTATTTTTCTGCTGGCTTAATTGCCAATTTTTTTTATGATATTTTTTAGTTGGCTCTGCTGCATTCCATTGAGAAACCCACTCTGGGTATTTATCATAGTAATATTCACTGGTAACAAATTCTCCAGACTTTTTAGAAAACCAAAAAGCCTTACCCATATGACCCGCCATGGAAATAGCGCCACGGTCTTTAACTGAAACTCCAAATATTTTTGCTTTGCCATTAGCGGCAATCATTAACTCATCACTAAAAGTTGATACTTGTATATTACTTGGTGACCGCCCTGAAGATTTAGCCGTTCGTTGGGTTGGATCTACCTCTGTTTTTTGATTAACGTCAGCATCTTTAGATAATAAGGGATATCTTGAATCTTCAATGTTATAAACAAGACGCTGTAATTTATCATCAAACCAAACATTCCCTATCATGCCGTGTATAGCAGGAAAAGCTCCTGTAGCTAAGGTTGCATGACCTACAATAGTCTCCGTATTAGCATGATTATGATGGGCATCTTTATATACAGCTCCTTGCTTTAATAAATAGTTAAAACCACCTTTGCCCATTCTATCTATATAAGCGGTAGGCATATCACCACGCAGCTGATCCACGGTTATTTGTAAGATGAGTTTAGGCTGTGCAGGGGTTGCTTGAACACTTAACGAGGATAACAAACCCGTTAGAACAATATATGACCGCCATCGTTTAATATTTTTTTGAATTAACATCTTAATATGTTCCTTTAAAATCATGATGGAATTACGATTACACCTATAAACCATACCTGCATAGCGCATATCAACCTGATTAACAGCGCTACAAATTATTTTAGTGAATCGGTAATTAAGCTACGCTAAATATATATTTTCACTAGCAATTAATCCTTGATTAAACTAACTTTATTGTGCGCTAAGTTGTCTTAATAAGTAACTTATATTTTGTTTCAAATATGTATTCGTTTAAGGATAAAACATGCAAATAAATACCGTTTTAAAAAAAATAACACTAGGTGTTGGCCTACTTGCCATTGCGACTAGTGCTGCTGCCACCACCAATAAATCTAAGCCCAATGTACTCGCTATTTGGGGTGATGACATTGGTTATTATAATATCAGCGCCTATAACCAAGGGATGATGGGTTATCAAACACCCAATATTGATAGAATAGCAAATGAAGGCGCTTTATTTACCCATCATTACGCACAACAAAGCTGTACAGCTGGCCGTGCTTCTTTCATTCTTGGCCAAGAGCCTTTTAGAACAGGCCTCTTAACTATTGGTATGCCTGGCTCAGATCACGGTATTCCTGATTGGACACCAACCATTGCCGACCTTTTAAAAGAAAAAGGCTATATGACCGCGCAATTTGGTAAAAATCACTTAGGTGACCAAGACAAACATTTACCGACTAATCACGGTTTTGATGAGTTTTTTGGAAATCTTTATCACTTAAACGCCGAAGAAGAGCCTGAAACTTATTACTACCCAAAAGACAAAGAGTTTCATAAAAAATATGGCCCGCGTGGTGTTATTCATTCTTTCAAAGATGGAAAAATAGAAAACACAGGACCAATGACCCGAAAACGTATGGAAACAGCCGATGAAGAATTTTTAGCCTCAACATTAAAGTTTATCGATAAAGCTCACCAAGCGAAAAAGCCCTTTTTTATTTGGCATAGTGCTACCCGCATGCACGTTTGGACACGCTTACAGGACAAATATAAAGGCAAATCAGGTGTAGGAATTTATGCCGATGGCATGTTAGAGCATGACGATCATGTTGGTATTTTGTTGGATAAATTAGACGACTTAAAAATTACTGATAACACCATTGTTATTTACTCAACTGATAATGGCGCTGAAAAATTCACTTGGCCTGATGGTGGTACTACCCCATTTGCTGGAGAAAAAGGCACAACCAATGAAGGTGGCATGCGTGTACCACAATTGGTTCGCTGGCCAGGTACAATAAAAGCGGGATCAAAATATAATAATATCATGTCACATGAAGATTGGATGCCAACATTATTAGCTGCTGCTGGTGAGCCTAACTTAGTTAAGAAACTGAAAAAAGGCTACAAGGCAAATGGTAAGAAATTTAAAATACATGCTGATGGCCATGACTTCAAACCTTTTTTTGAAGGCAAAGACAAAACATCTCCGCGAGTAAGTAAACTGTACTTTAGCGCAGAAGGTGACTTAAATGCAGTACGCTGGAAAGAATGGAAAATCACCTTTGCTGAGCAAGATGGTGCAATCAATACCGCTTACCGTAAAACACCTGCTTGGCCTATCATTACCAATTTACACGCCGACCCATTTGAAAGAATGGCTAAAGAGTCTGGCATGTATACCCGTTGGTATGGCGATAACATGTGGTTATTTGTGCCTATTCAACAGCAAGTAGCAGGTTTTATGGCAACTATTGATGGCTACCCTTTTCAAGCAGGGAGTAGTTTAAGTGCCAGCGATATTGGCTATAAAAGCATTCGTACCCAAAAAGCCTTGAAGCAACTACAACAATTAAGTCCAAATAGATAATTCTATATATTTATCACATCACTAAAAGTCTCAACCTAGTTTGAGATTTTTAGTGACTATTCTTTGCTAAATTCTCATCAACAAAGCTAGATTTATCAAGTGAATAATGTAATATCGTTAATGATAATAATTCTCATATTGTTACCATGCATATACGGAGCAATATGTACCTCCATTGTGATAAGGAAAAAACATGATAGCTCAAAACAAGTTGAAGAAACTGGTTTTAGGATTGGGATTAATTGCAGCTTCCAATGCAGCAATAGCAACAACAGACACTTCAAAACCCAACATTCTCGCTATTTGGGGCGATGATATTGGTACTTTTAATATCAGTGCATATAATCGTGGCATGATGGGTTATAAAACCCCAAATATTGACCGTATTGCTAATGACGGTATCTTATTTACTGACTCATATGGCGATCAAAGTTGTACTGCTGGTCGAGCAGGCTTTATTACCGGCCAACACCCTATCCGTACAGGTTTAACAAAAGTGGGGTTACCTGGCGCGAAAGAAGGTTTAAATAAAAAAGATCCAACGATTGCAAAACTGTTGAAAGCTCATGGTTACATGACAGGACAGTTTGGTAAAAACCACTTGGGCGACCAAGATGAACACCTACCGACTAACCATGGTTTTGATGAGTTTTTTGGTAACCTTTATCACTTAAACGCCGAAGATGAACCTGAACATCCTGATTACCCACAAGATCCAGCCTTCAAAAAACGTTTTGGTCCTCGCGGTGCCATTCATTCCTTTGCCGACGGTAAAATTACTGACACAGGTCCAGTGACTAAAAAGCGTATGGAAACCATTGATGAAGAGTTTTTAGGGGCTTCGCTAAAATTCATTGATAAAGCTCACGCCGCTAAAAAACCTTTCTTTGTTTGGTTTAACTCCACTCGCATGCACATTTGGACGCGCTTAAAACCCGCATCTGAAGGCGTTACAGGTCAAGGTCTCTATGCTGATGGTATGACTGAGCATGATGGCCATGTTGGTCAATTATTAGATAAATTAGATACTCTAGGTATCGCTGATAATACTATCGTTATGTATACCACAGATAACGGTGCTGAATTAATGTTATGGCCTGATGGCGGTTACACCCAATTTAGAGGCGAGAAAAATACCAATTGGGAAGGCGGCTATCGTGTTCCTATGATGGTTAAATGGCCCGGGAAAATCAAACCTAACCAAGTTTCAAATGAAATCATTTCTACGCAAGATTGGATGCCAACTATTATGGCTGCAGTCGGTGACGACAAAGTCAAAACAAAACTTAAAAAAGGTTGGACCTTTGATGGCACTAAATACAAAGTGCACCTTGATGGCTTTAACTTTCTTCCGCACTTTTTAGACACAACAAAAAAAGGCCCAAGAAAGCAATTTATTTATTCATCAGATACTGGTGAAGTTGTTGCTATTCGTGATGGCGATTATAAGTTTGTTTTCCGTGAGCAGAAATCTCATGGTTTAAATGTATGGCAAAATCCATGGACAGTGTTACGTGCTCCTAAAATTTTTAATTTAAGAATGGATCCATTAGAACGTATGGAGCATGACTCCAACGATTACGCTCGCTGGTTTGCCGAACATATGTTCCTCATTGCACCTTCTATGTATAAAGTAGCGGCATTTAAACAAACCTTTAAAGACTTTCCACAACGTCAAAAGCCTGGCAGCTTCGTACCATAAAGATTGAAGTCTTGGGTCTGAAAGCCATAGGCAGAAAATGGTGTTAACGAGTTAAGTTTCAACTGAGCCTCATAAGACACTAAATAATAGAGCCAACACATTAATATTGTTGTTGGCTCTATGCCCCTTTTAAGTAAAATTGGTGGTCGAAAAATTCAAACTCAAGTTCCAACTAAGTTCCAACTAAGGTTCAAAGTTACATTTTGATTCACTCTTTTAATTGCACTTTATTTAGTCGTTAATTAAGCTCCATTTACTCATTAATATCCTTACCTTATTACTGTTAAGTGACTGTCATAAGGTAAGAAATATTTCATTGATCTGAAACATGTTTTGATAAAAAATTCGGTTTTATCTTATAAACACCAGCATTTTTTATCATAATTTTTGTCCATTAACATGAAGTATCAACCAGCAATAATTAGCGGTAATACCATGCATAAAAAATTATATATAAACTCACTCCCCTCCATGATAACTATTGGTCAGTTAGCGCTGCTGTTTTGCTTTTTAACTTTGTGCTTCGCAAGTAATGCACAAAGCAGCGCAGAGTTAACAAAATCACCTGCCGCGAAAGTTGAATCAACAAAGAAAAAACCAAGGGTATTCTCCCTACCCAAACCCATGTTTGAACAATTAATAAATGACATGGTGTTAGTCGAGTCCGGCAGCTTTGCTATGGGCTCTGACTCCCCAAAGGCCAGAAATCGAGAGAAACCTGTAAAACAAGTCACTCTTGATGCTTTTTACATAAGTAAATTTGAGTTAACCCAAGATATTTTTGAACAAATCATGGGCTGGAACAATAGCTTTTTTGCTTGTAATAAGTGCCCCGTTAACAATGTCAGCTGGTTTAATATGATGCTGTTTGTTGAACGTTTAAATAGTGCTACTGGTAAAACTTTCAGCCTTCCGACTGAGGCGCAGTGGGCTTATGCCGCAAGAGGCGGTAATAAATCTCAACATTATAAATACAGTGGCTCTAATAACATTAGTGACGTTGCTTGGTTCGCAGAGAATGCTAACAATAAAAGCCACCCTGTGGGCCTAAAAAAGCCGAATGAATTAGGATTATACGACATGACCGGTAATTTATGGGAGTTCTGCCTAGATGACATGAGTCGAAACGCATACACATTAACAGCAAAGCACAACCCTTTTTTAGGTGATAAAGATAATCTACAACGTAAAGCATTGAAGGTACTTAGGGGGGGCGGATATGAGTTTTCAGCTGACGAGAACCTAGTATTTATGCGAGATGGTGCTACCAATAATGTTCGAATGGCTGATATGGGTTTTAGGCTAGTTATGAAAGTAGGCAATGAAGACACCGAATAAACATAGTTAATTAACACCGTAAATTAACATAGCCCAAATTTAGCAATAGGAAATTCTAATGACACAGACTACTCAAAAAAATTCTAGCGCATTAACACAGTTACAGTTATTAAAAAGCCAAATTGAACAATCAGTTATTGGTCAATCTCATGTTGTTGACTCTTTGCTTATTGCCTTATTAACTAATGGTAATATTCTTTTAGAAGGTTTGCCTGGCACCGCCAAAACACGCTCAATTAAAACCTTAGCACGCTCACTAAGTGTTGATTTGGGCCGCGTGCAGTTTACCCCAGACTTATTGCCTTCAGATGTCACAGGTACTGAAGTTTATCAAGAAGTTAACGGAAAACCCGTACTTACTTTCCAACAAGGTCCTATTTTTAATAACTTATTACTGGCTGATGAGATCAATAGATCACCAGCAAAAGTGCAAGCAGCACTATTAGAAGCTATGGAAGAAAGACAAATAACCGTTGCCGGTAAAACCTACAAGCTACCTGAGTTATTTATGGTCTTAGCAACACAAAACCCTATAGAGCAAGAAGGAACCTACCCTTTGCCCGAAGCGCAAATGGATAGATTTATTATGAAAATCAACCTTGATTATCCAGATGATGCTGCGGAAGCTGAGATAATTAAATTAGTGCGTAGTGAAGAAAAAAGTGTAAAAACTGTTGAGAATATCAGTCCTGAGCATATTTTCACTGCACGAAACGAAATTCATGAAATCCATTGCAGCCAAGCCATTATTGATTACATTGTTGCCATTGTTATGGCAACGAGAAAACCAGAGCGGTATCCAAACTCACCTTTACAGCAATGGTTAACTGTTGGCTCTAGCCCAAGAGCCAGTATTGCGATTGATAAATGTGCTCGTGCACAAGCATGGTTAAACAGTAAAAACTTTGTAGACCCAGAAGATGTTCGCTCTGTTGCCCATTCAGTATTGCGTCACCGTTTGGTGCTAAGTTATGACGCCTTAGCAGACGGTATAACGGCAGATGATGTCATTAATGAAATACTTAAACTGGTGGCTGTTGCCTAGGGTATCCCATGAGTACCAATATTGATGACAAAAAAGAAACCTCGGGTATTTATAGCGACATCAACGAATTACGTCGATTAAAATATCTCGCTAAAGGGTTTTCTTTTAGCCCAAACCAACCCGCTAATAGTGCCTTAAGCGGTAAAAATTCCTCTAAACTACGTGGCCGAGGTTTAAATTTTGAAGAGTTGAGACATTATCGTCCGGGTGATGATATTCGCTCAATGGATTGGAAAGTCACCCAACGAACCGGAAAACCACACATCAAGGTATTCACTGAAGAACGTGAACGTAATGTATTCTTGGCCATCGATCAACGCATGACCATGTTTTTTGGCAGCACAAATAAAATGAAATCAGTTATTGCGGCTGAACTTTCTGCGTTAATTTCTTGGCACATAAGTGACAGCGGAGACCGCATTGGCGCGGTTGTTTACAATGACCAACAAACGAAAGTCATTCCTGCCAAGCGTGGTAAACAACACGTAATTAATTTACTCAGTGAGGTATTAAAGAAAAACCACGAGTTATCGATTGAAAAAAGTGCACAAGAAAACGCCAATGACAGTGAGTCATTTAACAAAATGTTAGCGACATTAAACAAAATATCTAGTCATAATGGCTTGATCATTTTAATTGGTGATGGTCACGGTTTTAATGATAAAAGTACCGACTTCATTAAACAATTAAGGCAGCATAATGAAGTGATTGCCTGTCATATTTTTGATCCCTTAGAACACACTTTACCTAAAATGTCGCAGATGATTGTCAGTGATGGAATACAACAAATTCAATTTTCTTCGGACAATAAACATATTCAAAAAAACTATCAAGATGAAATTACTCGTCAGTTAGAAAGCTACGTCAATGCGGCTAAAAAATACCGGATTCCTCTCATTGAAATCGATACTATTACCCCAGTTGAGCAGCAGTTACGTAAAGCCCTTGGTCGTAATACCTTAGCTAAAGCAAGGGGAAAATAATGAGTTTTCAAAAACCTTGGGGGAATTATTTACTTGATGCTATTGTTGAAACAAAGGCTCCTGACACTATCAGTTTTTGGCCGCAAACCATTGCCTGGCAGCTCATTTTTGCCTTACTCATCATGGTATTTATCAAAAAAGCTTTTCAAGCTTGGCGAAACTACCAAAAAAACGCATATCGCCGTGAAGCGCTCTCTTGGCTAGCTCAATGTTCTCTTGCAAATGATGAGGATATTAGACAGTTACCTGCATTACTGAGAAAAACAGCGCTACTTGCCATTGTAAGACAAGTAAAAGATAGTGATACTTTAGAAAACAAAGCATTAGCGATAAAAATTCAGCAAGAGGTAACCGAATTAAGAGGTGAAACATGGGTAAAGTGGTTAGATCAACATTGCAGTAAAAGCTGCTTTTATAATGAAAAAATTACAGACAACACTATTATTTATTCTTGTGAACAGCTGTTGTCACAACTTGCCTACATGCCCAAAATGGACCTTAACGATGATACCTTTAATAGCAGCTTAATAAAGCTCAGACAACAAATTGAACTGTGGATTAAATATCATGGAATATCAGTTGACGCTATGGCTCTGCTTCCTCCTACCATTGCAGATGGAGTATCACCATGATTGAATTTGTTTATCCATGGGCATTCGTATTCCTTATTGTTCCTATTGCAATAACTGTTTTTGTTCCAGCCTATAAAGAGCGTAAATCTTCCATTAAAGTGCCCTATTTTGCCCGACTTGTTGATGTGACAGGTGAGAAACCGCAAAGTGGCGCTGTACTCCTCAACCGCAACAACCTACAAAGATTTATTGTAGGCTTTACCTGGCTTTGTATTGTCACCGCCATGGCTAAGCCAGAAATGATTGGCGCCCCCATTCATCAGGAAAAATCAGCTCGCGATTTAATGATCGCTGTAGATTTATCTGGCTCTATGTCGGTGGAAGACTTTACTTTACCTACTTCAGACAAAAGCACAGTAACTGAACAGGTTAATCGCTTGGCAGCAGTTAAATACGTACTTAATGATTTTGTTAAAAGCAGAGAGCATGACAGATTAGGACTTATTCTTTTTGGTGATGCACCTTATCTTCAAGCGCCTTTTACTGATGATATCGCAACATGGCAAGCATTGCTCAATGAAAGTGATATTGGTATGGCTGGTCAAAGCACCGCCTTTGGTGATGCCATTGGTCTAGCCATTAGTGTCTTTGAGCAATCAGATACCCAGAACCGCGTATTGATAGTATTAACAGACGGCAATGATACCGCTTCGAAAGTACCACCAATTGAAGCAGCAAAGGTTGCAGCGGCACAAGACATAAAAATATATACCATCGCTATTGGAGATCCTAGTGCTGTTGGTGAAGAAAAAGTTGATCTTGCCGTGTTAGCTGAAATGGCAAAAATTACTCAAGGTAAAAGTTTTCAAGCACTTAACAGCGAGGAATTATTAGCCGTATATGCTGAAATTGATCAACTTGAACCGCAACAATTTGATTCATTATCGTTCAGGCCTAGAGTGAGTATTCATCACTACCCTATCGCAATGGCATTTAGCATTTATTTACTAGCATTATTTATCGTTAATATCCGTATCCGCAGAGAATTAACTAAACAAAAAAGAGCTAAAATATGATTGATGATATTGTCATATTCTTTGCTAATCTTCAGCATTTTCATTTTCTGAGACCTTATTGGTTATTAGCATTTATTATTATTTTTTATATTATTAGGGCCTTCACATTACGTGATGATAGTTTGGCGCAATGGCGCTCTTTAATGTCACCACAAGTGCTTGCGCATTTAACCGTAACAGGTAATAACAAGCATTGGTTGTCGCCACAAAAAATGTCACTTATTTTATCTATACCATTATGCATTGTTTTAATGGGGCCAACTTGGCAGCAACAAGACTCCCCTTTTAGTGAGAATAATGCACCACTCATCATTGCACTAGATGTATCAAAAACGATGGAGCAAGGTGACGTACAGCCATCACGCTTGTTACGCGCTAAACAAAAAGTCATCGAGTTACTTGAACGTAGAGGTGATAGCAAAACAGCATTAATTGCTTTTGCAGGGAGTGCTCATGTTGTGATGCCCATAACTAATGACCGCGAAATGATTCGTCACTTCCTCGACGCGTTAGATGAAAAAATTATGCCTATGTCAGGTAAGTTACCTGAAAACATCATCCCATTAGTTGATAATTTACTATCAACAACAAATGTCCCTGGTACCGTCCTTTTAATCGGTGATGGCGCTACAAGTAATACGGTAAATGCTTTTAAAGGTTATTTTGCAACAAAAACCGCTCAACTGATTATTTGGGGCATAGGGAAGTCTCCACAATCAGAAAATAAATCTAACGAGTTAACTGCTGATGTCATCCCTCTACAACTTGAACAATTAGAAGCATTAAGTACCGCCAGTAATGGCCGACTTGTATTAATGAGCAACGACAGCAGTGACGTTAACCGAGTGACAAATTACATTACACACAATATGATCATTGTTGATGATAATAGTCGGCCATGGCATGACTCCGGCTACCCTTTTGTTTTTGTTGTTGCAGGTGTTTTTTTATTCTGGTTTAGACAAGGGTGGACACTGCAATGGTAAAATGGATATTAACGCCTTGGTTAAGCATCATCATATTACTTAGAGCAAGCAAACTTATTATCAAACGATATAAAATGGTTTTTATCGTTACCTTAGTAGTAACTAGCTGTTTATTTGCGTATATCAAACCACAACAATTTACCGACTTATGGCTTACTCGTGATCAACAAGGACAAATATTATTTAATTTAGGTGAATATCAACAGGCAAGTAATACCTTTCAAAATACCCAATGGCAAGCTTATAGCAGCTATGGCGCCGAGCAATATAAAAACTCGGTCACCCTTTATGGGCAATTCAATGACATCGAGAGTCAAATAGCGCAAGCAAATGCCCTAGCCCACGGCCGCGAATACGTTAATGCCCGTAATTTATATCAGAAGATAATAACAATGGCTCCCCAAAATAGAGCTGCGCAAACAAATATAAAAATTGTGCAAGCTATCATTGATGAAGTAAATCGCTTATCTGCCAGCCAAAAAGCGGAAGAAGGTGAGTCGATGAAAGAATTAGGTGATGATCCACAAACAGGTGATGGAGCTGAACGAAAAGAAGCGCCTAAAGAGCAAGAATTAGTGCAACTCACCGCTGAGCAACTACTACTTGACCCTAAGTTAAATGAGATGTGGTTAAGACAGGTACAAAAAAATCCTGCTTATTTTTTATCACAAAAATTTTATATGCAACAAGTCATTAAAGATAATAACAATACTGGGAATCAAACATCCAGTTCTAAGGAAGATGCTGGAGCTGATGATGAATAAAACCCTTTTACCGATACTGATCGCGCTTAGCTTAGTCTGCCAGTTAATATTCATAAATAATGCGTCAGCACAAAATTTAGCCAAGTTGGTTGAGCAAGGTAAGTTAAAAGTAAGCTTACAAGTCAATCAAAAGAAAACACAAATAGTTGGTCAAGCTATCATTATTGCTATCGAGGTTTCAACGGACAGATGGTTTGCACAGGGGAGTAAAGTTCAACACTTCCCCTTAAAAAATGTTGTCATGCAAGCAGATAATATTATAACAATAAATGGTAGTAAACGTATCAATGGGCAATCATGGGCAACTCAAACCCATGAAATAACCATGTACCCAACAAAGTCAGGCCATTATTATCTTGCGCCAATCAAGGTGGACATTTCTGTAAATAGCGAAAGTGATGGCGTCGTTAGCGGCACGCTCAAAACATTAGAAAGTAATTTTAACATCGAACTTCCTAAAGAGCTTGATGGCATAGATAACTTTATCGTATCCCCCAAAGTTAGCTTGAGTATCAAGGGTCACTTCGATGAAGAAAAGGTATATGCTGTCGGTGAAGCTATCACTCAAACGGTTACCATTCGGGCAAGTGATACACCTGCTATGATGATCCCCCCCATTAATCTAGCGGAAAATAAACAATCTATTAATGATAAATCTGCTTCAGCGGGAGTAGCAGGTTTGAGTATTTATCATAAACCTGCCAAAGTCTTTGATAAGTCAAACCGTGGGGTACTAACAGGTACTCGCGAAGAGTCCCTCACTTATATTTTCGAAAAACCAGGCAGTTATGTTATCGATGAGAAGGTGATCTACTGGTGGAATATCACATCAAACTCTCTTGAACGGTTAGTGATCCCATCTTCAGCTTGGTCTGTTACAGGTGGGGGGGTTAGCCAAGTAAGGCAAAAAAACAATTTCACAGGCTTGGTATCAAACATGGAATCGGTTTTTACCTTGCTCATCATTTTATCTTTAATAACCCTAAGCTACCTTGGGTTTATCAGACGTCATCAGTTAGTTGCTTTATATAATACAATCACTAAACGACATAAAAGAATATTGCGTAACCATTTTTTAAAGGCGATCACAGAGAAAAACTACCTCGCTGCAACACAGTACCTCTACCAATACAGGTTAATGTTAAATAGGCAGACAGAACATATCGACTGCCCACTCGCCTCTAAATTAAATAAATTAGCCTTCAGCAATGAAGATGATGTGATTAATCAGGCCATTACCTTCTCTATTAATGATGCTAAGCGCTTAATAAGTAATATTGACACTTATCCCCTCAATAAAGGCAAGGTAGTTAATTTTAGCCCCAGCGAGCGCATTAAGCTTAACAATGATTAACTCGCTTTAGTTACAACTAAATCAGACGTGACTATCTAATATTGACTTAAGGCATTGATTAAAAATAATGGTTATTCAGCAGAATATTCTCCTGCATTATTTAAGACGCTGCATCTATGTAGCATTCTTGTCACAATCAATAATTCCGCATGCGAATCCTTTAAACTCGCCCTGAAGGATCTTACTCAATGCCCCACTGTGTTAAATTTATTTGATTTAGAGTGACTAAATCTAAACCTAGACCTAAAACATAAAAAAACCCACATTAGCTTTCGCCAATGCGGGTTTTCAATTTATTACGTACCAGTTTATCTTGGCACGCGCTTAATCTCGCTCTGAATAAAGAACGAAAGTGAGTAATAAAATTACTCTACTTAAGCTTCAAGTTAAGCTAGCAAACATACAATTTCTTGTATTAATCGCTGTTCCCATCTTCAACACGGCTTTTCAGTTTCTGTCCTGGTCTAAAGGTAACAACCTTACGGGCAGAAATTGGAATATCTTCACCAGTTTTAGGATTACGGCCAGGACGTTCGCTTTTTTGACGTAAGTCGAAATTACCAAAACCTGAAAGCTTCACTTGATCGCCACTTTCTAACGTCTCGCGAATCTCTTCAAAAAAGATTTCAACCATATCTTTTGCGTCACGCTTGCTCAGCCCAACTTTTTCAAATAAATGTTCTGCTACTTCTGCTTTGGTAAGCGCCATTGCTTAGTCCCTCAGTGATGCATTTAACTCTGATTTTAAGGTTTCAACAACTCTATCGATAACATCTGTGATGTCTTTTTCTTCAAGAGTTTTACTGGTGTCTTGTAATACTAAGGCTATGGCAAGACTTTTAAAACCGTCTTCAATGCCTTGACCTTGGTATACATCGAATAAGTTTAGATCAATTAAATAATTTCCGCCAACCTTTTCAATAAGTTGTAGTACATTTTTTGCATCAATCTCTTCTTTTACTACTATCGCCAAGTCACGTCGATTGGCCGGAAAGCGAGATATGTCGGTGGCTAGCGGTATTTTTTGCACTAATACTTCAGACAATAATAGTTCGAAAACTAATGTACGGCCATTTAGTCCTAATTTCCGTTCTAATTCAGGGTGTAAGGTGCCAATACAACCAACCTTCACTCCATTTTTAGTAATTTCTGCCGTTTGGCCCGGGTGCAAAGCAGCTATTTCAGCTTTAGAAAACTCATATCCTTGAGCATCACAAGTTAGCGCCAACAATGCCTCAACGTCACCTTTAACATCATAAAAGTCTGTCGCTGCTTTTTCCATGCTCCAGTGTTCATTAACGCGTTGACCACTAACAACACCTGCCATCATGTTTTGTTGACGAACACCATTCTCGGCACTTTCATCAGGAACAAAACGCAAACCTGTTTCGAATAAACGAACACGGCCTTGCTGACGATTTTGGTTGTAAGCCATAGCCTGTAATAAACCTGTCCATAAACTTAGGCGCATTACTGACATTTCACTTGATATAGGATGAGGCAATGTCATCACTGCTTCATCAGGGTGTAATAAAGTTTGAACTTTAGGATCAACAAAACTGTAAGTAATCGCTTCTTGATAATCACGATTAACTAATGTTTGTTTTAATTTTGATAAAGAAAGCTTGCTTTCTTTTTGCTCACACATTTTCAAGGTTGCTTTTGGCGAAACATTCGGAATATTGTTATAACCATAAATACGCGCAACTTCTTCGATTAAATCAACTTCAATCTTAATATCGAAACGATAAGCCGAAACAACAACTTGCCATACTTTAGCTACGCCCTCACCTGTCGTTGTCACCGTAAAACCAAGACGAGTTAGAATTTCACTCACCTGAGCATCTTCAATGTGATGACCAATACGGCTATCTAATTTTTCACGACGTAAACTTACATCTTTTATTTGTGGGATATCAGTATCAGACTTAGCTTCAACAACAGGACCTGCTTGACCACCAACAATATCTAACAGAAGCTCAGTTGCGCGCTCTATTGCATCAAACTGCAACGTTGGATCAATTCCGCGCTCATAGCGATGTGACGAATCAGTGTGCAAACCGTATTGACGAGCTTTACCTAAGATTGCGAGTGGTGCAAAAAAGGCACTTTCTAAAAAGATATCAGTTGTATTACTAGTAACGCCTGACTCAAGCCCACCAAAGATACCTGCCATAGCGAGTGCTTTACCGTTACCTTCAACACCAGTATCAGCAATAACTAATGTACCTTCTTTAAGGGTTACTTCATTTTCATCTAATAAAGTAAGCTTCTCTTCTTTCTTGGCAAAACGGACATTAATGTTACCGTCAATTTTAGCTAAATCAAACGCGTGCATTGGGTGACCAAGCTCTAATAAAACGTAGTTAGTCACATCAACTACAGGGTCAATAGAGCGAGTACCACAACGGCGTAGTTTTTCTACCATCCATAATGGCGTTATAGCACTTGGGTTGATACCTTTGATAACACGACCTAAGTAACGTGGACATGCTTCTGTTGCGTCAATATTGATAGTTAAAGCATCATCAATCGTCGGTGTAGCTTTATTAATAGCAGGCTCAGTAACTTCTAAAGAGTTTAAAACACCAACTTCGCGTGCTAAACCTTTAATGCCCAAACAATCACCACGGTTAGCGGTTAAATCAACATCAATAGTTACATCATTTAAATCTAAATATTCACGTACACAAGTGCCTAATGGAGCATCAGCAGCTAATTCCATGATGCCTTCAGAGTCATCAGCTAAGCCAATTTCTGACTCACTACAAAGCATACCAAATGATGGTACACCACGTAATTTAGCCTTTTTAATTTTGAAATCACCAGGTAGAACCGCGCCAACGGTTGCAACAGCAACTTTTAAGCCTAATCGGCAGTTTTTTGCGCCACAAACGATATCAACTAACTCACCTTTTTCTACTGTAGTAGAGCTGTAGGCACCTAAACTAATTTTTGTTACTTGCAGCTTATCAGCATCTGGGTGTGGACCACACTCAACTACCTCACCAATAACCACACCACTAAATTCACCCGCAACAGGATCAACGCCATCTACTTCTAGACCGGCCATAGTAATTTGATGTGCTAATTCATCAGAAGAAAGTGCTGGATTAACCCATTCACGTAACCAAGATTCACTAAATTTCATTATGAGTTATTCCTACTTGAATTGTTTTAAGAAGCGAAGATCGTTTTCAAAGAATGCACGTAAATCATTTACGCCATAACGAAGCATAGTAAGACGTTCAACGCCCATACCAAAGGCAAAACCAGTATAAATCTCTGGGTCAATACCGACGCTACGTAAAACATTAGGATGAACCATGCCACAACCTAATACTTCTAACCATTTACCATTTTTTCCCATGATATCCACTTCCGCTGATGGCTCAGTAAATGGGAAATATGATGGACGGAAACGAATTTCTACTTCTTCTTCAAAGAAGTGATGTAAGAAGTCATGCAAAATACCCTTAAGGTGAGTAAAGCTAACATCTTTATCTACCATCAAACCTTCAACCTGATGAAACATAGGTGTATGTGTTTGGTCGTAATCGTTACGGTAAACTTTACCTGGAGAAATAATACGTAATGGTGGCTTTTCTACTTCCATTGTACGAATTTGAACACCCGATGTTTGGGTACGTAAAACTAATTTAGGATTGAAATAAAAGGTATCATGATCTTGGCGAGCTGGATGATGCTCGGGGATATTTAGCGCATCAAAGTTATGATAATCATCTTCAACCTCTGGACCATCTTTAACTTCAAAACCTAAATCACCAAAGAAACTTTCAATACGTGCAATAGTACGAGTTACTGGGTGTAAACCACCTACTTCTGTACCACGACCAGGCAAAGTTACATCAATTGACTCTGCGGCAAGTTTTTCTTTAATTTCTTGGGCACGTAACAATTCACCACGCTCATTAAGTAATTTTTGCACCGCTTGTTTAGCGATATTAATTACTTGTCCCATTTTAGGCTTTTCTTCTTTAGGTAATTTACCTAAGCCTTTCATTTGGTCAGTAAATAATCCTTTTTTACCTAAAAAGTTAACGCGCACTTGATCAAGTGCTGTTGGATCTGATGCTGCAGCGATGGCAACTTCAGCCTGCGCTACTATGTCATCTATAGTGGTGGTGTCTAAATTCATGATGTCCTCTAAAACGGGGGTAAATAAACGAAATAATTCTGCAGTACTTATTAAAAGAAGCCCTGCTGATTAATCCATTTATAAATAGACCAATTTGAATAATAAAAATTCGGTTGATTTTACACGAAAACTAAGTTTTAGGTAGCAGAAATAGTGGCTTTTTAATGAAAAAACTTATATATAACACACTTGTCGTCCCCAAATCCTTAGGATGTTAAAATACAAGTATCGAGCGAAACCATACTTGTTGAATAGAAGGCAAGGTCTAGTTTAAGTAATTAGTACTTAATCATGTCCTTTTTTAGCGTGCTTATCGTTCAATTTAGCTTCCCTCTTCATGAGTATAAAAGTGAGATACATCTTAGTAGGTAGTGAAAAAATCATACCAAAGGCAAAACATGTCGCACTAATGATAATCCCCTTTACCCCAAGAGTTGCCATGTAATCATTAAATATATGTAAATAAATCCCTAACAGTAATAAGCAAAGCCCAATACCGATAGAGATTTTTAGTAATAAAATTAAGCGCCGATTAGACATGGTCACTCTCTTTTAGCAGCGAGTCTTTACATTTTAGAAAACAAACATCATGCCAAGACCCGTAGCATTTTCTGCAAGCTTACTCTCTTGTGCTATTAACATTGAATCATCGAATTTGCTTTCAATGTACAGATAAAAATTTTCATCCCAGTGATATTTAGCACTAAGGAGGTAATATTTAAGATGATAATTGTTACCTGAGCCAACTAAGGTATTTGAATTATCTTTTAACGAGTTGTAACCAACAATAAGTGAAACATCATTGTCAAAACGATAAGCACCAAATAGCTCAATCCCCTTTGATTTATTCATGACTTGACCAACATCATTCGTTTCATGATTGGTCATATCAGTAAACACAGCTGCCACATGTAGGCCAAGACTGCCATAAGGTCTATAAGTTATATGTGCAGTAATAAGCTCATCTTTAACCTTGGGCGATTGGCTATAATCCTTCGTATCATCAATATCAGCAATCAAGCTAACTTTAGCTTTGTTATACGCAAGGCCTAAACCGATATCAAAAGGCGCTTGATAAATAACTGATAGGCCGTATGAATCGTTAAATTTAACACCAAAATTCTCGTCAATACCTGGCGTTTCACTTGTTCTAACTTCATCATCAGACACTAAGTACTGTGCACCAAAACTTAAACCTTGGTAATTGACTTTATATTGCAGTGCTTGCTCTGCGCGGCCGGTTCCAGAGAAACCGCCATCAGTGCCAAAATTATATGTGCCCTGAGCATCAGCGCCAAATACTTCAAACCAATCGGTGACCGAAGCAACGTCATAACTTACGCCCCACTGTTTACCCATGGTAAAGCGTCCGTAGGTTTCATGTTCTACGCCGACATAACCAAGTCTTAACCAGGTGGTGTCATTTGTGGCACCAGTACTAGTTAAGCCATTGTTGCTAATAAATATTTGATCGCCAGTACGGGAGATTTGAACACCCCACTCCAATAGGCCCATCGCTTGCCAGTTATCTTTTAGTTGGTGTGACATATCAAAAGTATAACGAGAGAAACCGTCATTAATCTCGGCCGTTTCTCCACTTTTGATATAATATACAGACAAATTCCCTTTAAAATCTAACGCACTTTCGCCATTATTAAAAAGCTCTAAACTGTGAGCAATTGGCGCATTAACATAAGCAGCAGTAAATATAATTGCAGTTAATATCGACTCTTTCATCCGCCTTCCTTTTATGAGTGTTTCCCTAACGTTAACTAAGCCGTTATTTTATTTAGATATCAAGTACTCATTATCCAGAGTTCAGGCTAGCTATTAAATCATGCAAAATGATTAACTTAGTGCCAATGTTTACATTTTGATGTTTTACCAATACCTGGATTAAAGGTATTAGTCGGATCCAGCTCTTTATAAAATGCTTTTAAATCAGCCTTAGCAAAATACTCATGTCCAACATTGTGCTCTGCCGGGTATTCTGCACCACGGGCATCAAACGTTGCCAAAATTTTATCTTTAACCACTTTAGCATCAACACCTTTTTTTAGAATATAGTTTTGATGCATAACATGACAAAACAAATGCCCGTAATACAGTTTTACAGCAATTAACTCATCGAGCTCTGGGGCTAAGGTTTCAAACCAATCTTTTTCATTTCGAGGGAACGCGACATCGATAGTCATGATAGCGCCGAGCTCTTTGCCATTCATTAACTGCTGACGGCCAATAGCACCACCAGCAACAAATCGATGCAGAATAGCTTTTTCACCTTCTTCTTTAGTACATTCAAAATAACTGCCCTCATTAGAGGCAAAGAAGTTATCAAAGTAGTTTTTAGCCTCATCTACACCTTCATTGCTCATTTCAATGATCCAGTGATGCTGGTATTTATCTCGGTATTCATCCATGCGTTTAGGCAAATGATTTGGCCACAGTGCGCTCATATATTGCATCATACGATCAGAGAACTTGCTCGGTAAAAATTTAATTTTATCGGCATAACGATCGACGGTACGTTTAATAGCAAACATCTTAGGCATGTATTTTGAGCCTAATTTATCAATCACTAAAAATGAATCTTTTCCGTATTTTTTCGAAGCGTCATAACAATCACGGTGTAAATACTCGCCTGATACAGGTAAAGATTTAAATGTAGATAAAACATCTCTACGTATTTTTGCTAATACTGCAGGATCATTGGTACCGACATAAAAAACTTGCTGTTTTTCAGGGATAGCAAAAGTATCCATACGCACGGCAAAAACCGCTAACTTGCCAGCACAACCTGATGATTCATACAAACGACGACCATCATTGTTATAACGTGAGGGTGTATCTTTATCAATATCTCTAACACGTTCATGGTATTCATTATCTGACGCACGTTTTGACGGAAAACCAACATCATTTTCAGTAAAGTTTTTTTGCTGTAAGTTAGTTAAAATTTCTTCTGGGGTATCACCTAAATCAATACCTAAATTATTAACAAGTGATAAATTACCTTGCTCATCTATTTGTGCATAAATAGAAAGCTCGGTGTAAGCTGGACCCCTTTGTACTAAAGCACCACCTGAGTTGTTACAAATACCGCCAACAATAGAAGCGCCGATACAAGAAGAGCCAATAACAGAATGCGGCTCACGGCCATAAGGTCGTAAAACATCTTCTAAACCAAATAAAGTACTACCTGCTAAACCGACAATTTGCTTCGCATCATCAATTAAGTGAATGCTATCTATACGCATGGTACTAATAATAACAATGTCACGATCATAATCGTTGCCATTTGGTGTTGAACCACCGGTTAGGCCAGTATTTGCTGCTTGCATGATAACAGCGACATCTGCCTTAACACAGGCTTTAAGTACTTGCCAAATTTCTACCAAGCTCTCTGGCCTAACTACCGCAATAGCTTCACCTGAGCCAAATCGGAAGCCTTTAGTGTAGGCTTGTTTTTTAACTGAGTCAGTGAGCAGGTGTTTGGCACCCACGATTGTTTTTAAATCTTGGATTAAGGAAAGTTGTTCAGAATTGCCGGTCATGTCAGATCTCAAGTAGATTGTCGTAGAAGCAGTATATATCCAAACTACTCGAAGATGCGTGTTTCAGGACAACTGAGCGATTCATACTCAATGCTTTTATAACTCCAGCTGAATCCTGCATTTTCATGTGGCTTGGGTATAGGTATTTCTGCTATTTAATTAGATGAGTATACCTCAATGGGAAAGAGGTGTGAATCTAGCATTATATAGGATTTATTCTTTTGTGTTATATCACCTTAGAATCTAGATAACCCGAACTCTGGATAAGCAGCACTTACTCAATATTCCCCCGTTATTCATAAACGTTTTGTCTTGATAATCGAATAAATTGAAACATTGATAGCGTATATCGCTACTTCAACGTGTAAATTTCATTCTTAACAACCGTAAGGCTTTGTTTTTACTTAAAATAAACATTCATCATCCAGAGTTAAGGTTAGATAGGATGAAGTAAGCTATTACTCTTTAACCTTATCGCAGGCATAAAAAAACACCCTTGCTGATAACTCAACTAGGGTGTTTTTAATGCAACTTATAACAACAAACTATTTATTGCTGTGACTGCTATGCTTTATTCGCTAATTGCTCAGCAAGATATAACCAAGTTGGTAATACGGTATCAGGATTTAAAGAGACACTATCTATGCCCTGCTCTACTAACCAAGCAGCAAAGTCTTCATGATCTGAAGGTCCTTGCCCACATATACCAACATATTTGCCACGCGCTTTACAAGCTTTAATAGCCATCGCTAATAACATTTTAATAGCAGGATTACGCTCATCAAATAAATGGGCGATTAAACCTGAATCTCTATCTAAACCAAGCGTTAACTGTGTTAAATCATTTGAACCAATAGAGAAACCATCAAAGTAATCAAGGAATTGATCCGCCAATAAAGCGTTTGATGGCAGTTCACACATCATAATAATGCGTAAGCCATTTTCACCACGTTTTAAACCGTGTTCAGCTAAAATATCAATTACCGCTGCTGCTTCTTCTAACGTGCGCACAAACGGAATCATCACTTCAACATTGGTTAAATCCATGTCGTTACGAACACGTTTTATCGCTTCACACTCAAGGGCAAAACAATCTCTAAAGTCTTTTGAGATATAACGTGCGGCGCCACGATAACCAATCATTGGGTTTTCTTCGTGTGGCTCGTATGCTTCACCACCAACTAGGTTAGCGTACTCATTAGATTTAAAGTCAGACATACGCACAATCACTTTTTCAGGTGAATATGCTGCGGCTAAGGTTGAAATACCTTCGGTAAGCTTAGCAATATAAAACTCAACAGGACTTTCATAACCAGCAATAATTTCTGTAATCTCATCTTGTAAATCAGCTGGCTGTTCAGAAAAATTCAGCAATGCTTTAGGGTGAATACCAATCATTTTATTGATGATAAACTCTAAACGCGCTAAACCAATACCTGCATGTGGTAAACGGGCAAAAGCAAATGCTCTGTCCGGGTTGCCCACATTCATCATAATTTTAAGTGGTAGCTCTGGCATATCATTAATTTCAGATGTTTTCACATCATAATCAAGATTGCCACGGTAAATAAAACCAGTATCACCTTCAGCACACGAAACAGTAACGTTATCGCCGGCTTTAATGAGATCAGTTGCGTTTCCACAACCAACAACCGCAGGAATACCCATTTCACGAGCAATAATAGCAGCATGACAGGTTCTGCCACCACGATTAGTAACAATCGCTGAAGCGCGCTTCATGATAGGTTCCCAATCAGGGTCTGTCATATCAGTAACTAATACATCACCTGGTAATATTTTATCCATTTCAGCAAGAGATGATAAAACCTTTGCTTCACCGCTACCAATTTTATGACCAATAGAACGGCCTTCACAAACAACTTCTACTTTGTTATCTGCTTTTAATTGGAACTGCTCCATGACATTAGCATTTTCACGGCTCTTAACCGTTTCAGGACGTGCTTGAACAATATATAATTTACCGTCTAAGCCATCTTTAGCCCATTCGATATCCATGGCACGACCGTAATGTTTTTCAATGATTACTGCTTGTTTAGCAAGTTCTTCAACCTCTGAATCGGTTAATGAAAAACGATTTGAGTCAACAGCATCAATATCAACAATCTCAACCTGCTTAGAATGCTCTTGGCTATCTGAGTACACCATTTTAATAGCTTTACTACCGATATTACGGCGTACGACGGCAGGTTTTCCTTTCGCTAAAGTTGGTTTGTGAACATAAAATTCGTCCGGATTCACCGCTCCTTGTACAACCATTTCACCTAAACCAAAACTTGAGGTAATAAACACTACTTGGTCAAAACCCGATTCAGTATCAATAGAGAACATAACACCTGAAGCTGAAATATCGCTTCGTACCATTTGTTGAATACCAGCAGATAAAGCAACACCACGATGGTCATAGCCCTGATGCACACGGTATGAAATAGCTCGATCATTAAACAATGAGGCAAATACATGTTTGATAGCAACCATGACTGCATCAAAACCACGTACATTTAAAAAAGTTTCTTGTTGTCCCGCAAAAGAGGCATCCGGCATATCTTCTGCAGTTGCCGATGAACGTACGGCAAAAGAAGCATCATCAGAAAAATCACCGGCAAGTTTTGCATAAGCAGCTTCAATATCTTGCTGCATTTGAGGAAGAAATGGCGTGTCGATAATCCATTGACGAATAACAGCACCACATTTAGCTAGGGCGTTAACATCATCAACGTCTAAACCATCAAGTAATTGATAAATTTTTTCATTAATACCGCTTTGTTCTAAAAACTCATTAAACGCAAATGACGTCGTAGCAAAACCAGTAGGTACTTGCACACCAACATTAGCCAAGTTCGAAATCATTTCACCAAGTGATGCATTTTTACCGCCGACGCGGTCTACATCATTCATGCCTAAGCTTTGATACCAAAGAACATTTTCTTGCACGTCACTTCTCCATTAAAAAATAAATTTGATTATTTGTTTATCTATTTATTTGTAGCTGATTCCATTCTACACTGCCAGTAATAGTAAATTAAAGTCATAATAAAATATAACTTAAAAGTTTTCAGACTAACTTTCATAATAAATTCACTAGTAATAAATAACTATTCAACACACTATTTAAATAAGAAGATTAAATTATGCGTTCAGCCTTTTATATATCAGACGGAACCGCCATTACCTCAGAGGTTTTTGGCCATGCCCTACTATCACTTTTCCCAACCGAATTTCACCATCATACCCTCTCCTTTATTGAGACAACCGAAAAAGCCTTTGCTGCAAAAGAAAAGATTAATAAAGCCACCAGTCGAAGTGGTGAACCAGCATTGGTGTTTCATACTTTTGTTAACAATGATGTTAGAGAAATTATTGAGAGTTGTGATGCCGTGCTTTACAATTTTTTAGAACCTTTTGTTGCACCACTCGAAAAAGAGTTAGCCATTCAAGCCAAGCCCAAAACGCACAGAACCCATAGTATCCATGAAAATAGTTACGATTACCGCATTGAAGCGGTGAACTATGCGCTAACCAATGATGATGGCTCAAACGTTACTAATTACGAAGATGCAGATGTTATTTTAGTGGGTGTTTCACGCTCAGGAAAAACACCTAGTTCGCTGTATTTAGCCCTGCAATACGGTATTAAAGCTGCTAACTACCCCTTTACCGATGATGATATGGAAGAACTTAAAATACCAAGTTTCTTAAAACCTTTTCATAAAAAGTTATTTGGCTTAACAATAGATGCACAGCGTTTAATTGATATTAGGGATGGCAGAATGGCAAACAGTAAATATTCATCGGCCAGACAATGCCGTATGGAGGTGAGAGAAGTCGAAAAACTCTATAAAAATGAAAAGATACCTTTCATCAATACCACTAAGTTTTCAGTGGAAGAAATAACCGCTAAAATTCTGGCTGAGACTGGTTTACAACGATATAAATACTAAATTGAAATAACTAATAGCGTCTTAATATCAATTTATCAGTAAAGTATTGCTTTATTATTGTACTTTATCCGTAATAACGGTTCACATTAGTGGTTAATTTAGCTATGTTAGCGCGCATAAATTAGTTTTGCGCAGCGATTTTTTCGTCGATAAATATGCAAAACTAAAAACACATTAAAACTAAATTAAAATAAGACAAATATTAGAATTTCATGACCATTAAAACTGATGAATTACGCACCACGCTAATTGAAAATTTAGCTTCGCCAGCTGAACTTGCTGAACAAATCCCGCTAAGTCCTGCAACTGCAGAATTTATTATGAAAAGCCGTAAAGAAATTGAAGCGGTAATTAGTGGTGAAGACAAGCGCTTACTTGTAATTATTGGACCTTGCTCAATTCACGACACTGATGCTGCGATTGATTACGCCAAGAAGCTTACCGTATTGCGTGACAAGTACAAAAATGAATTACTCATAGTGATGCGTGTTTATTTTGAAAAGCCTCGTACCACCGTTGGTTGGAAAGGCTTAATTAGCGACCCTGATTTAGATAAATCATTTCATGTTGCTAAAGGCTTAAAACTTGCGCGGAACCTATTAGTAGAAATTAATGATTTAGGTCTGCCAGCAGGTACCGAGTTTTTAGATATGGTTACCGGTCAGTATATTTCTGATTTAATCAGTTGGGGCGCTATTGGCGCTCGTACCACTGAAAGCCAAGTTCACCGTGAGTTAGCCTCTGCGCTGTCTTGCCCTGTTGGTTTTAAAAATGGTACTGATGGTAATGTTAAAATTGCACTCGACGCCATTCAAGCTTCAAGTGTGCCTCATGTTTTGTATTCACCAGATAAAAGTGGGCAAATGTGTATTTACCAAACCCATGGTAACCCGTTTGCCCATGTGATTTTACGTGGCGGGAAAGTGCCTAACTATCATGCTGACGATATAAAAGACACACGCCAAAGACTAGAGAAAGCGTCATTATCACAGAGCATTATGGTTGATTGTAGCCATGGTAATAGTTTTAAGGACCATAATAAACAGATTGATGTTGCTCGGTCTTTAGCTGAGCAAATAAGTCAAGGCGAAGATAGTCTTTTTGGCGTCATGATTGAGAGCTTTTTAGAAGAAGGTAATCAAGCAGTTAAAGAAGGCACACCGTTAACATATGGACAAAGCATTACAGATGCTTGTGTTGATTTAACGGTAAGTGAAGATATATTAACCGTACTGGCAAATGCAGTTAAAACACGGTTTCTATAACCTGAACTCAGGTTAAATGAGAGAACTGAACTAGGAAGAATTACTTTATCGCTTCGTGTTACTACGGAGAAAAAGGTATATTTATTCAAATAAAAAAACCTTAGTTTTGGCTAAGGTTTTTTTATGCTTTGGATAAAATATCAAAGGGTGTTGTCTTTACAGAAAGAAAACGGGGAGATAAATACCGTTCAAGGCTCTAAATTATATTTTCGCTAATAAACCATCACTTGCTGCTTCGACTAAATCGAGTACATAATCAAAACCTTTAGCGCCGCCATAATAAGGATCAGGTACCTGCTCTTCTTCATGTTCGGTAGCAAAATCTAACAATAAATGAATTTTATTCAATGCCGCAGTAGGGGCAATTTTTTTCAATTCTTCAATATTGTCATGGTCCATCGCGAGAATTAGGTCAAAATCATTAAAATCTTGCACCGTAACCTTACGGGCTTTAATACCATCAAAAGAATAACCGCGGGCAACACCCGTTTTTTGTGCACGATGATCTGGCTTTTCTTTAGCATGCGCACCCAAGGTGCCTGCAGAATCAACTTTAAGTGTTAAGCCTTGGGCTAGCATTTTATGCCTAAATACTGCTTCAGCGCTGGGCGAGCGACAGATATTGCCCATGCAGACGAATAAAACTGAGCTAATTCCTTTTATGTTCACACTGTTAGACATGCTAGTACCATTATCAATGAGTTAATTTTATGTTTCCCGTCAACAATATTAACAACTTGTGTTTTATTATTCAGGGGTATACTTTACATTTTATTGTCTATTTTTTTTATCAACAAATAAAGAAAAAATTCATTAAAAATTAAATTTTACAATATAAGCCCATATTATTGCTGACAATAAAACACGAGATTCAAATGACACCTGCAATTAATACCGCCATAAGAAATAAAGTGAATTATCACGTTCATGAATATATACACGATACAAAAAGTGAATCTTATGGGGATGAGGCTGCACAAAAGCTTGGTATCGCAACCAACAGAGTTTTTAAAACTTTAGTGGTAAAGATTGATAACAAAACCCTCGTGGTTGCAGTCATTCCTGTATCAGCGATGTTAAGTATGAAACTTATAGCAAGGGCATTCTCAGGTAAAAAAGCAATAATGGCATTAAAAGCAGATGTTGAGCGCACAACGGGTTATGTGCTTGGCGGGGTTAGTCCTCTAGGCCAAAAAAAAACATTGAAGACTTATATAGACTCCTCAGCAAAGCAATTTTCTACGATATTTGTTAGCGCCGGTAAGAGGGGTTTAGAGATAGAGTTAAGCCCACAAGATTTACAAAAAATCACTCAGGCTAAGCTGAGTAACATTTGTCAGGAGTAAAAACTAGATGGCTACAAAAAAACGGTAGTGCTAAATAGCAACTACCGCTTTTAATATAATTAGCACAGGTATAAATAGCTTTATTCTTGTGCCTACTCAGCTCTGAGATTAACGCTTAAATTCAGAGGTTTTACTCCACTGTGGCCAAACGCCGTCTTGAGACAACTCAACACCTATCTCAAAGAACAATTGCATATCCTCAACGGCCCCCGTTAGATCCCAATCGTCACTGTACTCATCACAAAGACCGTGATAACACTTAGCCAGAACAGGGTCTAATTTTGCTCGTAAATCAGCCGTTGCTTGGTCAGCCGGTATTGCACCACCTTTGGCATATAATGCAGGAATACCCACACTGGCAAAAGCAAAGTGGTCTGAACGGTAATAAATGCCTGCTGCTGGTCTTGGATCCCCTGAAATATTACGATTTTGTTTTTTAGCTGCAGCAGCTAAGAAGTTATCAAGCTCTGATTGACCTAAACCATATACGGCAACATCCGCACTTTTACCATTTACATTCAATGCATCCATATTAATGTTAGCAACTGTTTTAGCTGCCGGAATTACCGGATTTGCTGCATAAAACTTAGAGCCTAATAACCCCTGTTCTTCCGCCGTTACCGCTAAAAAAGTAATTGAACGTTCTGGTGTATTAGGCAGTTTTGCAAACGCTTCAGCAACTTCAATTAACGCTGCAGTACCGGTAGCATTATCACGTGCACCATTATATATTTGGTCACCTTTTTTGGTTGAATCTGTCCCTAGGTGATCCCAATGGGCTGAATACAAAATATGTTCATCGGCTTTTTTCTGACCTGGTAAGGTTGCAATGAAGTTATACGATATTGATTTTTTGATGGTGTTTTTAACAGTAATAGAAGCATCTAAATTACCCATATCAACGTTAAAACTACCTTGTGCAGCACGCGCTTTCATTTTATCAAAATCAAGACCGGCTTTGGCAAACAATTCAGTGGCAACATTGCTGTTGATCCAACCTTCAACAGCAACTCTGTCTTTATTCAAATCGTCACGCTGAAAACTAAACTGAGGCCCAGTCCAAGAGTTTTTGACTACCGACCAACCGTAAGATGCGGGAGCTGTTTCATGAATGATAATTGCTCCTTCAGCGCCTTGACGACTTGCTTCTTCATACTTGTATGTCCAACGACCATAATAAGTCATAGCGTTACCCGTAAATAATTCAGGATCTTGTGTAGCGAAGCCTGGATCATTAACTAAAATAACCACTGTTTTACCTTTTACATCAAGGTCTTTATAATCATTCCAATTATATTCAGGTGCATTTACGCCGTAACCAACAAAAACAAGCTCTGAGTTTGTAAGTTTCTCTAATTCACTAATGCGGCTGCTGCCCATAACCATATCAGTACCGTGTTGGTAATTCTTACCACCAATGGCTAAAGTCATGTCACTTGATGCTTCAATTGATACAAGTGGTACTTCTTGTAAAAAACTATCACCGTTGCCCGGCTTAAAACCTATTGCTTTGAATTGCTCAGTTAAATAAGCAAGGGTAAGCTTTTCACCTTCACTTGATGGCGCACGACCACCAAATTTATCAGAAGATAAAACTTTTACATGTTCAATTAATTGCGCGGTATTAATGCTGTCATAACTTGCGCTAATTTCTTGCGCATTATTACCTTTTGAAGAATTACTTTTTGAAGAGTTACCTGTTGAAGAGTTACCTGTTGAAGAGTCAATTCCAGCAGAATCATCAGACGTTGTCGCCACACAACCTACCAGCACAGCAGCTGAAAGCAGTGATATTCCAATTTTTTTTATCATAATTATTATACTTATGTCGTAAAAAGATGGCTGCAGTATATGTGTTCTCAAAACAACTAACCAGTATCTATATGTAAATCAAAATATACCTACTTAAGCTAAGTGTCATGCTCTGTTTCCACAACTTTGACCGCTACAGCTTGCTTTATCAATAGATTTTATCTCTTTGCTAGTTTACAGTATCAAAATTACTCTTCGGCACATTTACATCGCCTCACATTCATAAGAACATAATGAAAGAATCCTTAAAAAAACTATCTGAGACAGTCGCTCAAGCTAATGACTTATTTTATGAACGCAATAAAAGCGTCGATACCTTAATGGGGATTATGGATAAAACACTACGTAAACAAGGTATGAACGCCGATGCAATCACTATAGATTGTATTGCTATTGATAAAAAAATAGTGCTGGTACTACACGACAGTAAACCTGATCTTGTTGATGTTGCGCTAGGTGATAAAGCGGGGGTTGTGCACTCTTCAACAGAGTACTTAATAACTGATATTAATATTGCTCAAGTATTAACTATGATGGAAGATAATTTTATTACCTAACCTGAACTCTGGATAATGAGTACTTGGTATTGAATTAAAAACAACAGCTTACGGTTATTAAAAATATAAATTACCGGGTTAAATAGCGATATACTCTCTCAATGTTTCAATTTATTCGATTATCAAGGCAAAACGTTTATGAATAGCAGGTTATTTATCAACGTTTTAACGCTGAGAATTAGGCAAAGGGGAATATTGAGCAAATGCTGCTTATCCAGAGTTCAGGTTACCTAGTTTTACTCTGCCTATATTTTTTTCTTGAGTATATATGGCACAATATTTAAGAAAGTAACATTCAAGAAAGTAACATTCAAAATGTTGATGATTAACAAAGTAATCCACTTAATCAACTAATAGTAAGTATAAAAGGAATTTATTACTATGCCAGATGCCTTAGCGTCACAAAATAGTTCTCCAATATTATCGCTCTCCTTAAATAAGCTTGTGTTTATAACTTGCTTATTGGTGGCTTTATATTTTGCGTATCAAAGGTACTCTTTACATAACACAGAGCAAGCAGAAGCTTCGGTGCTGGTTTTAACCCCTAAAATTAATGATATATATTTTTTAGATTTTAGGTTTTTTAGTGATAAATTAGCACATAAAAACAAGTATAAATTAGCGAAAGTTGTTCGAGTGACTGATGATAACCTTGTTGTAGTGTATGGGAGGTTTTTCTACCAATGGCAATATGCCGTTATCAATAGTATCGAGTACGGTGATTTAAGAAACCATGACTACTTTACGCTAATACCTGATTATATTCCCTTGAATAAACTTCAAGAAATGCAACAAAATGGCGCTATTTATTTAGTTAAAAGACCTATTGGAAATAAACTTTACGGTAATTTTGTTAGTCCTGAAAAAGCGAATGCTTTTAATTACTAATCTGACAAGAAAAGTAACCATTATGAATATTGTGCTATTTTCCTATATTGCAAAACATTCGCTGTTGGTTCAAAATACTTGCTAAGAAACTAATTAATAAGGACAATATAGTTTTAAATTGTTGTCCTTCAATAATTGAGTAATCAATTGAATAACCTATGTAGTCATTAATTTAGGTATTAATTGAGGATACAATTTCTTGCCCATTATTGGGCTTCATGTACACCTCACTTTATCATTGAATAATGTTGGTGAGGCATAAATTAAGGATAACCATGAATCAAATCGAAACAGCTATTGAGGTAGCTTACCAAAACCAAATTTCATCTCTATATAGTGTATTGTCAAATGCCGTGCTAATGGCTGATGGCGATGATATAAAACTGATTAAAGCTGAAGGTTTATTCTCCACTGGTTTAGATTTTGCCGCTGACGTACGCGCTAGAGCAAGAAAAGCAGCGGGGTTATGAGCTTAGCGCACAAACGATAACGCTAAAGAAAAATAGTTGGCCGTTGTTTACAGGTATATATAGCGCCAACTATTATTTTGTCTCTTCACTCACACGCTACAAAAAATATAAGTAGCTATGATGATTAACGTCAGAGAAGGTACAGTGAATGATGCAAAATCAGTAGCTTCACTAGTTGTTGACCTCACCAATGAAATATTTCAATTAAACAAGACAGAGCATTAATAATAGCAATTCCATTAAGTTTGTGATCTTGTTGTGCGAAGGAATAATAAATCAAGGTAAGGCGCTCGATTGAGCAATAGCTGGCTATTGGAATTGAGAGCAACGAACTCTTGGGGTATTTTAACCAGCACAAGTGGGCAATAATTTAATGGAATTGGTATAATGCTTGTCGCTACAATCGCGTTATCAGACTCAAATGACACAAGCTATAGCTACCTTATTTTAAAAATAGGATTTTTAGATAATGCCCCTAGACAGATACTTAATTACTTCATTAATAATTTGGATTATTGCCACAATAGAGTCACTTGGTGGCCTCTTAGGATTTTGGTCAATTATTGGTAAAGAAAGGTTCGTTGTTTTGTTAATTGAGGCAGCTGTGCTTATTGCGCTTATTGTTAATTGTTATGTCATAAAAAACTGGATATACCGTCAAACCGAAGACCCTTCGCACCGAACTACTGCTTGGCTTATCTTTGCTTCTTTATTGTTGTGTGTATGTGGTGACGTAGTTAATTTTAATTTACCACTTACTTTCTATCGATTTAATGATTTAGTAAAACATGACTACCTCGTCACCTCAGTGTTATTTTTTGCTCCCGGTTATCTATTATTTCTCGTCGCTGCCTGTTCGGTTGCTATTTCACACGGCTTGAAAATTAAAACATTGTTTACCTTACTAACAGTTGCTTCCTTTGTGGGCATCACTTCATTTTTTTCTATGCGCTTACCCGAGACAAACATGTTCGTTACGTTAGTCACAGGAGTCTATGCAGTGCTCATTACACTGGTTGGCGCAAGCGGTGTAGCGCTGGTACTCGCACTGCGTAAATCAACAGCAAAAGTAGCTGTATATCTTCTCGCTAGCGGACTTATCTTAGCCACCGTAGCCGACGGAGTTATTGGTCAATTTTGGATCTATGGCAATAATGGCCAAGGGTACTTCCCTCACGCAAAATATATAAATTGGTCACTCTATATTGGTTCACAATGTATACTCATTCATCTTGCACGACTTGCTATCTGGCATAAAAATGAACGGGCTTAACTAATCTAAGTATCATCGAAAACACACGACGCTATTTTTGTTAGCTGTCTTCGTATAAAATCAGCATTAAAATATACCTTTCAGCTATTTAATTAAATAAAATTATAAAACGCAATTGGTATTAATTCCCTTACTTATATGACACAGAAATAATGACAGATATAACGATAGTAACTCACAACGGTAATTTTCACGCAGATGATGTTTTCAGTATTGCTGCACTTAAGCACATATTCCCTTATTTCAACCTCGTACGTACCCGAGATCTCGATGTTATTGCTAGTGCTGACATTGTGATTGATGTAGGTGGTGAATATGATCCAGAATCTGGTCGTTTTGATCACCATCAACGTGGCGGTGCTGGCCAACGTGACAATGGTATTCCCTACTCATCATTTGGTCTAATTTGGCAGAAATACGGTGTAGATATATGTAATGGCAATCAAGAAGTTGCTAATTCTATTGATGCAGACTTAGTATCTACAATTGATGCCATTGATTGCGGTCATGTTGAAGGCGTTGCTCAAGGTATTAGTCTTAGTCACACTATTTCAATGTTTAACCCAACTTGGCAAGAAGATAGCCATTTTGATAGCTGTTTTGATGAGGCTGTTAATTTTGCATCGCATGTTTTAACTCGCTTCATTGCTACAGCTAGCGGTGGCATTAACGCAAAATCAATTGTTGCTAAAGCAATTGAAAATGCACAAGACCCTAGAGTAATCGTTTTAGAGAAGTATACTCCTTGGAAAAGAACCGTTCACGCCTTGTCAACTGAGGCTTTATATATGGTTTATCCATCATCGTCTGGTCAATGGAGAATTCAAACAGTACCCGTTGAGCCAGGCTCATTTGAAGATAGAAAACCACTGCCCACACCTTGGGCCGGTTTATCTGATCAAGCACTCAAAGACGTAACAGGCATTAAGGATGCTATGTTTTGCCATAATGGTTTATTTATTGCTGGTGCAGAATCATTCGAAAGCACTATGAAAATGGCAAGTATTGCACTACAAGCATAAGAGTGTTTTTTAATCGCTTTACATATTGTGAAGCGTAGTATTTATAACAAAGATATCGCCTGATAATAACGCTGGTATCTTTCTTGGAGTATTTATCCATGAAAAGTATTGATATATTTGTAAAAAATTGGGGCAGTAAACACGCGATGCTTCCTATTGATGAACAAGATATAGCAGCGCTTGAAATTAAGTTAAACGCTGATTTGCCTGATACCTATAAATATCTCATTTCAACTTATGGCCTAGTACATACACCTAATGTATTAACTCGAATCTGCGATTTAGGCGTCGATATCTCAGAAGTTCAAGATTTCTTGAGTCTTGAAGATGTATTTTCACTATCAAAGCTTTATGAAATGAGCGGTATGCCTAAGGGCCATATTTTATTCGCCTCTGATTGTAAGGGAAACATGTTTTGCTTCAAACTTAGCGATTGTGTAAATACGCCAAACGATATCGCCGTATGGTTTTATAATCATGGCTTATGTACAATCGATAAAGTGTGTGATTCTTTTGGTCAATGGCTAGAGCAGTTCAATGCACTAGAAGAGCATTAATACTACTTTAATCAATGTGTTTTTATTGTGGGAGATATAACCAATGAAATGTTCCGTATATATAGCAACAAGTGCTGATGGATATATCGCGACCCCTGATGGTGGTGTCGATTGGTTACATACCGCAGGTAATACCGATGCTGATATGAGTGATAATATTGATATGGGTTTTACCGATTTTATCAACTCGGTAGATTGCATGGTGATGGGCCGAAAATGCATGGAAATGATTGCAAGTTTTGATATTCCTGCAGAGCAGTGGCCTTACCGAAATATTAAAATATATGTACTGAGTAACTCCCTAACCAAGCCACCAAATAACTTGACCAATAAAGTTGAAATGTATGCGGGTGATGTCCAAGGCTTAATAGATAAATTGTCTAAGCAAGGGCTAAAACATGCTTACATTGATGGCGGCACAACCATTACTTCATTTATTAACTTAAAACTCATTAATGAAATGACTATTACCAGAGCCCCCATTCTACTTGGCTCTGGCATTCCTTTATTTGGTAAATTAAAGCACAACATTAAACTTGAAAATGCTGAGTCATCCACTTTCCCTAATGATTTCATTCAAGTTAAATACACTGTTAATTATTTAACCTGACCTCATAATAATGAGCAAGCGTTAATCAAGCGTCCAGCTTATCTATAGGCATACATCTATATGAATAAAATAATAAAGATATTCATCCCTCTTTGTGCAGCTGCTTTCTTTGGCTTTATTCTTTGGGTTATCTATTTGGCTAATACCGGACAAAATAGTATCTTTTTTCAGTTAATCGCCAGTATTCCCTATGGGGATAAAATAGGTCATTTTTGTTTATTTGGGCTATTAACACTCGCCACTAACCTTGCTTTAAAATACAAATCTATTGCTGTTTCTTCTGTAGAAATATTCTTAGGTACTATTTTAGTATTGAGCTTTGTTGTAATCGAAGAGTTCAGCCAGTACTTTATTCCTAATAGAAGCTTTGACTTAATTGATTTATCAGCAGATTTTATTGGCATTGTATTTTTTAATACAGTGACTATTTTCTTTCGAACACGATTTAATAATTACTGAAGAGTAAAGAATGAAGTGAGCCCTGGTGAAGCGGTAAAGTTAAAACTAAGGTTCAAAATAGGCGCTTTTTATTACCTACCTAAACTCTGGATAATGAGTACTTGATGTTTAAGTAAAAACAATAACTTACGGTTGTTAAGAATAAAGGGGGATATTGAGTAAGTGCTGGTTATCCTGAATTCAGGTTATCTAGCCACTAGCTTTACGAAGTGACCATAATAATGTTTTTTACCTACCAAGGCTTCTATAGCTTTAGCACTTGGATAAGAATGCCACTTTTCAGAGCTCACTTTAACCGCTTCAGTACTCACCCAAGTTAAATGCCAACAAATTTCTTCTTCATTATCGGTTTTCTGTAATATTTCATGTGCTTTGATCAATTTTTCACTCGCATTAATTTCACTGAATAACGACTCACTAAGCGCAACGACTTTGCTAATATTCTCTTTTGCAACAGCGAACACGGCAAATTCTGTACACGGTGTCATATACTTTCCTTAAGATTATTGAATGGGGTTTAACCATTGGCTTTAACGACTAACTTTTACTCTTTAGAAGAGCTCAAGTGATAGTCTTAGATGTTATTGAGTAGACTTTTCGTTTTGCCATTCGAGTGTTTTAGAGAAAAAGGCAATTGATACTTCAATCACCAGTTTATCTCCTTTAGGCTCAATCGTCGCATCAGCTAACTGATCACGCTTGATAGAGTAGATTTCACCAACCCATTGCCCATCAATAAAGGTAAAGTTACGCAAAACATCTATGCCTAATGGAGCCTCTTTATTATCGGAAGCAACCAATTTACCAAACCATTTATTGTCTTTTTGATAAGTTGCTATTTTACTACCATCAGTATCGGTTAACCAAACCCCTTGCGTAATTGTCATAATATTATCATGAGCAGAAATTGATGCTGAAAAAACAATAAAGATCAATGCAAACAATAGTGAAGTAGCAGCAACCTTTATTGCTAAGACCTTAGAAAATATGCCCTTAATTAAATATATTTTATCCGCTAATGCTTTTGACGTTAATACTTTAAATAATAGCGCTCTTACGTTAAAGGCTTTTCCCCCTATACGTTTAAACACTAAATTATTGTCTCGAAAAATTAAGGTAAATTTTGAGCTATTCATAGAGGCCTTTTTATCTACTGATTAGTTGGCAGCTAATTTAATACCAAGTTGATTAAGTTCTTTCTCATTCAGCGAGAGTAAAGGATTTAGAGACAAAGCATTGATTAAAGAGGCTGGGTATACAGGGTAATATTTCCTGCCTTCTCTATGAGGCTACATCCGTGTAGCGCCCTTTTAAAAATCAATAATGCCGCATATCAACCCTTTAAATTAGCCCTGTGGGCATTCAGTACAGCTCACAGCTGAAAAGAACTTTAATCAAATTGCTATAACTTAGCTAATCTTCACTATGATAACTCGCCAGCGTAGTCGATAAAGTAACACCTTGTAATTTAAGGTGATTAACTCGTTGAAGGTAGGCTGCACCTTTAAGCATATGCAGTGCTACATCTACCGCATAACGACGTGTGTAATCTTCTAAGTAAGTACCTTTTACCCAACTATTAAAGGCACCTAGACTTGGACCAGCCCAAATTTGATAATCCATTTCACGGCCTTTTTCACCGGTATTAGACCAGCGAGAACTCAAACCTAAGTACCAACGAAAAATTAACGCCATTTTACGTTTAGGGCTTGATTGAGCACGAGCTAACATTTCAGGATCACGCTCAGTAAAAAAAGCTTCCGTACCAGCCCACACATCATCTAAGTTTGAACGGAAAATTTGTTTTTCAATCTTTTGCCGTTCATCCGTTGGAATATCTTCAATTGAGTCATATGCAACATAAAGCTCGTACAATTTTTTTGCACGCATAGCGAACATTGAACCACGCTTTACCACTTGCAATTTAACCCCCATTTCAAACATGTCAGCAGCAGGAGCCATGGTAACATCGGCCATTTCAACATTAGCTAATAGCTTACGGGTATGCTCTGAAGCACCCGCTTCAACACAAGCTTGGTTTACTGAGCCTAGAACTATATAAGCAGCTCCCATATTAAAAGCAGCAAGCGCAGCTTCTGGGGTACCAATACCGCCACCAGCGCCAACACGTAATGCAGGTGAAAAATTGTATTGTGCTTGTATTTCATCACGCAGTGCAATGATAGTTGGCAGTAAGGTTAAAAAAGGTCGGTTATCCGTGTGACCACCAGAATCTGCCTCTGCAGTAATATCATCAGCCATAGGCACAAGTTTGGACAACTCTGCTTGCTCGATAGTCACTTTGCCTTGCGCAAGTAGTTTATCAATTAACTTTTGCGGTGCAGGCTCCATAAAGCGGCGACCTACTTCAGTGCGTGATACCTTAGCAATGACTTTATTTCCGATATTTACACTACCATCAGAATTTTTAGATAAACCCGCTAAACGGTACCAAACAATGTGTTCAGTTAGGCCTAAGTAGGCTGATGCCTCAACCGCTTTAACGCCAAGCTTTAAAAAACGCTCAACCGCACCACGCTCTAGTGCTTCTTCTGCAGGTGCATGGATTAAGTTCACTGCGTAAGGACCATTAGGTAATTCAGCTTGTATACGGCGAATTGCATCTTCAACTGCATCAGGTACTAAACCTGCTGCGCCAAATGAACATAAAAAGCCAGATTTTCCCAAAGCGACTACTAGTTCAACCGAGGCAATACCATTAGCCATCGCGCCGCCATGATAAGCATACTTTACTCCATGTTGCTTTTTATAAGCTTCATCACCTAAATCTTCAGGATTAAGTCTTTGTGCAAAAGCTAAAACATCTATTGAGCCAGAAGCTGAGACTGTATTAGCAACGCCAACATCAGAGCCAGATTTTGCTACATATACGGGCTTTGATAAATCCATTAATGCCGCCTTTACTTCACTAGAGTTGGCTTTAACGTCACTGCTTTCAACTTTCCATGCCCAATCAATGGCATTGTTGTTATTAAATTCTAAATTCGACATGCTTGTTTCCTAAATATTCTTTTCAGTTTGAGCATAAGCCTTGTTGAGTAAACAGGTAAGATGCATATACCCAATAGCTTTTATTTCTCTAATCATTTCTAAACGGTGATCATATACTAACAGTTAAGCTCGAAGCCAATTGGCAATGAGATTAGCAACTAGCTAGACTTCTATGATAGATAACACAATATCTTTCACTTCATAAATACGTAAGCCATCTTTCGATAAATTCGCATCACCAACTAACCTAACTTCGCCATTTTCTCGAATAATGTCTGTGATATGTACATCCAGTGACATTTGTTTGTTTAATGGTGTGATTTGACCGCGATATTTCCATTTAACTAATGTTGTCGGCGCAATGAATCTTGGGTTCGTAAATTGCTTACCTAAGTCATTTTCTAACGCGTAGGTTTGCATTAACTCGATCACCGCTTCAACACCTAATGAACCAGGCATTACGGGATCTTGATGAAAATGATAACGAAAGAACCAGTCCGTTGCATCAATAGTGCGTTCACCATGAACATAAGCCACTCCAGCTTTACCACCACCTTCAACAATTGAAACAGTATCAATGAAGTTCATTTGACCACCGGCTAACTTATAGTGTGGTTTGTTCGCTGGGGCTTGGTATAAAGGTAAGGATTGATTACTAAGATCGATCACCTTAATGTCAGACTTAGGCGTATTGTTATCAACAAACCAAGGGTGAGTCACTTTACCGTTATCAATGCCTAGCTGATTAGTTAGTGCATCTGCGCCAAAATATCCAAAAACAGCTGTGCCTTTATAGAACTTTTCATGATGAGCTAGGTCATGACTTGCTAGTGATACCGCAGCATTTTCATTTTTAACATACAGCTCGAAGGTGAAGCTTTGCACTATCATACCGCCAGCCATGGTCGTACTTAATAATACCGATTTATTGACAATCGTTTTATCGCGTAAATCCACTTGTTTGATTAAATCACCGCTGCCATCTAAATTACGGAAGAATAAATCTTTTTCTGGGTATTTAAGTGTGGTGCCCATGTAACCAGAGATAAAGCCGTTCGGTTGTAAAGCAATTTCCATAATTAATGAGTAAGGCATCCAATTATTCACGCTGTTTTTCGTAAAGTACCATGCATCACTTGGCACATAATACTCAGCGATACAGCTAGATGTCTTTTTCAAGTCTAAACGATCACCTTGAACTTCAACTACTTGCGTGACAACTTGTAAATCACCACAGGGAGTGCGCGGAGGAATACGACCTTGGTAAACATCAAAGTCGGGACCAAAACATTTGGAAATATTACCCGTTGCAAATTCAAACATATGCCAAGGAGTAAACGGTGCTTGGTTAGGTATACGATTTTGTCCGACGACCATTGGCGCTTCAAAATGTTGAATCGGGGTTACGCCTTTTTCTTTTGGCGCAGTGAAGTCTGACATGACTTTCATTAGGGGGCGATCAATGTGCTTAAACGGGTTAATACCACGCTCGTCTAACTCATTACTTTCATTGTCGAAGCTTTCAATATTAGCACTGGCTAGCGCTGAGGTTCCTAACACCGGATTATTTTTGTTCACCAAAACAACATTTTCCGGCAACGTCACAGGGTACGGTGAATTTTCATCTTGCTCAGTGATCATTACTGATAAGTTTTTAAAATCAACCACCACCTTACCATCAAGCAAAATATCAATATTCGCTTTGAGGTATGGATAAGGCTGCATTCCCATATCAGTCACTTCCATGCGATATGTTAACGTGTTATGTTGCGGCAACACTTGCCCACGACAACGTACCGTTTGTGACTCTCCAGGCATAGGCTGAAAACGCGCATTATTCATATTAGCGTGCATGCCAAGAGACAACATAAAGAACATTGCCATTTGACCACAGCCTTCACTCATTAATGAGCCAGCCATGACTTGATCACCTTTAAAGTGACATGGAAAATACCAATGTTCAGGATCTAAGTCTTTTTGACCTTCTAATAAACCTAAGCCCCAATGACCACCATTTGCATTAACCTTGGTGATACGCTCGATCATTAAAAACTTCTCTGATGAAAATTTTAATGATGGGTTACGACCTTGCTGTTGGTAATCACTACCAAAACAACCTGCCACATCACCATTCACTAATTTCATCATATCTGCATAATCATATTGATCACGTGGACGATTTAATAATGGTGTGAATGAGCTCTTAACAGCATTAGCAAATTCTGCTTTGTCTTTATCGTTATGAATAACGCCTTTGCCATCTGCTAGCTCTTCATCAGTAAAGAAACCTGCACAGCCATTTCGCATTATTAGTACTTTCTTATCACCGACATAACAATCATAGTGGAAGAAAAATAGCAGCTGCTCGCCATTTTTAGCGTATGAATCAATATGTATTTCATAACGCAATGTTTCGCCGCCAAAAGCCATTTCTTCTAAGAAGGTTAATTCACAATCAAGTAAACGATACACGCGCTCGCCTTTAGCTTGAAAATCAATACCGATATAAGAAATCAATAGTAAATCACATTGGCCTGATTCAACCGATACTGACCAAGGAATTTGACCATCGATAAGAAATGGCGCATCTACGGGAATATCATACTCGGTACACATGTATGATTTTTTATATTCATTCACTGTAGCCTCTAGCGCGGTAACACGCGATACCAATAAATAATCGGTAGTAGGTAAACGTACACGGCGTGAATAGCTGTCGATAATCTTAAACTCGTCACCAAAAACTTTCGCGATATCACCTTCAGCAAATTCAACTAAATCTGCGGTATCCCAAATAATATCTTGAGGTTGGTTAAATTGCTCTGTTAATTGTAATGCCGGATATTTATAGCCCGCAGGGCCTTTTATTTGAAAACCTGATTCAATTACTTCAGCAGTATCAGCTATGGTCGCTGCCATCACAAGTTTAACCGCTTCAGCTGTACGCACACTTGCCGATTGCAGCGCCTTTTGAGTCGTGACTTCCATTTGTAACGCAATCATCTTGGCAATTTTATCTTGTGCGAGTTGGCGGTTTTTTAAGAAAGCTTTGTGTGTTGCCGTTTCTTGGCTGATATTTTGACTTACCGGCATAATAAAGTTTGTTGGCTTGTTCACTGTTGCTCCACTTGAAACTGATAATTCAGCTTCATTATTTGGTATTGTGTTGGAATAAATTGTGTTGCTATGAGTTGGCTGGGTATTAATTGCTTTGGTATTAACTTCCTTGCTATTAATAGTTTGTTGGATAAATCTAGGTGATACTTGTCTTAAGTCAATTAATCCTACTAACCCTGCACTTGCTTTACTCGTCTTAGGTGTTGGCGATAAGTCACGATTATTAAACGCTTGCTTGATAATAGAAAGTTGTGAACTAACATCGCCTTGTTGGCTTGCTTTGAGAATAGTATCGGTAATAGCATTACCACCTAAGGTAATAGTTTTTATTAACTGAGGCCTTTTTTTAACACTGTTTTGGTTTACTGAAATAGCCGAGCTAGGTGCAATGTTGTTCTTGATTGAATTAACACGACCATCAGCGCTTGATGATAAAATAAGATGGGCACAACTGCCGTCTTTTGCTAAACCATTAATCGCCGTGTAATTAGTTTTTTTATGGTTTGCAGTGGTTACATTATCAGATAAACCGAGTGCTACTTTAATAATACTAGCAGCACCCGACGCATTATACGTGTGACCTATTTGGCTTTTAACTGAGCTGATATTTTTACCTTGATACAACGCAGGTAAACTTGACTTCTCCGCCGCGTTCTCAGCAACAAAGCCACTACAGTGCGCTTCGACTTGATCAATAGCATTTGCCTGTATATTGGCTTGAATTAGTGCTTTATTGGCTGCTTGCTCAATCGCCTGTGCGCTTTTATCATTAACAAAAGCAATACCATCAATCGTGGCATAAATATCTTGCTGACCAGTAGTGTCACTCGCTGACTTAACAACAAAGGCTGCAGCGCCCTCTCCTACTTTCCAGTGCTGGCTGTCTAATACCGAAGGCCCTGCTCTTTCTGGTGAGTTTTCTGTTAAAAACGGCTTATCAAGCGTCGCTGAATCAACCTCTCCATAGTGCTGACGTAAAGTAATATTTTCTATTGAGCCAGCTAAATCAACCCCTGCAATAATTACGGCGTCAACATCACTAGTTTGAAAGAGGTTTTGCGCTAATTCAACACAACGATAAACAGAATTCTCTTCTGCCGAAACAGTTATCGCTGGACCGGAGAAATCCCATAATGCTGAGATACGTGACGCCATGATATTACCAATAAAACTGGTGTATTGGTTAAGCTGCGCAGCGAAGGCAACACCGTCTTTGGCAATATTAGTGAGTGTTTCTCTCTGCTCTAGCGTTAGTTCAACCCCCTGTTGCAATAAACTATCTTCAATTTGTGTAGATAAATTAACGCGGCCACGATATTGGTGTAACTCTAACTCCATCCCCATAGCAACTAATACGGCAACATTACTACCCGGTGTTAAGTTAGCGTCTTTAGCGGCATTATCAGCTACTTTCATCATCATTAACTGTTGGGGAATCAGGCAATCTTGTTCGTTTGGTGGTACTTTAAAACGTAAGAAATCAATATCAAAGTTTTCGACATAACCGCCCATAGGCGCTTTATTTAATCCTAAAGCATTCATCACCTTAGTATTATTATTTATGCCTTTCCAACGATTGATTGGTAACTCTCTAAATGTAGTCGCCTTACTATCCAGTAAAGCTTTAAATGTCGATAAGTTATGTGCATCGCCAAAGTGTGCATCCATTCCAACAATCGCTAGCGGCTGAACAGATTTTGCCTGTTTTGTCGGTAACGATAAAACACTTGTTGGCTGCTCTAAAACCAAATGGGCATTTGAGCCGCCAAATCCAAAAACACTTACCCCCGCAATGCGTGGTTTATTCGGTTGATGCGTTTTAACTGGCCAATCAATGGTATTGGTTGGCATCTGTGCGGCACCAAAATAACCTTTTTTAGAGCTCAGTGGCTCACTCAGGTTAATAGTTGCGGGAATTTTCCCTTCATTGAGCGCCCAAATAGCTTTTGTCATACCGGGCATTCCTGCGGCGGTAAGTAAGTGACCTAAGTTTGATTTAACTGAGCCTAATAAAGGTTTATTCGCCCCTATAGAATTGCTATTGATATCACTTGAATCACGTCCTGAAAAACCATAACGAGAAAAGAAAGTTTCCATGGAGCCAAGCTCAACATTATCACCTTTGGGTGTTCCTGTAGCATGACACTCGATATAATCTACATCCGCAGGATTTACCCCTGCATCTTCATAAGCACGTTCATAAACCAGTACTTGTCCTTTAGTATTTGGACTTAAAACAAATTCACCTTTACCATCGTTAGACAACGCACCACCTTTGATAATGGCGTGAATTTTATCGCCATCACGTACCGCATCACTGTGGCGTTTAAGTACCATCATGCCAGCACCTTCGCCGGCGAATAACCCTTGTGAGTTTGTATCAAACGGTGCATGAATATTATTGGCAGGATAAGCTTGAAAAATAGAGAACCCCATATTAACAAACATAGGATCAGCGCCAGATACCGCGCCAGCTAACATCATATCGGCTTTGCCAGTATGTAAATAGTCACAAGCCAGTTTTACCGAATAACAGCTTGAAGCACATGCAGCATCAAGAGCAAAGTGCGCGCCGCCCAAACCAGCAGCTTTTGCTAACAATGCCGCAGGATAACCCGCAACCAGAGCATTATCTTCATGAACAAGCTTATCAGCTTGCTGGTGTGAAAACGGAATAAGCGTAAAGTCATTATCAATAACTTGTTTTAAGGTGTCATCAACCACTTGATGATACAAAGGCATAAATAAGTGGTTTGACGATTTGGTCGGGAATGATAAATTACCTAAGATAACGCCACAATTGGCTAACTTATCACTACGCCAATACCCTGCATCAACAAGTGCTTGTTGTGTTACATACAAAGACCATTGATTTAAATCATCAAGTTCGGCTAAATATTCAGCATTTAACTTATTACTGCTATGGCAAAAAGGCTGGGCATCAAAGTCAAAATCTCGAATATAACCACCATGAACACAATAAAATTTATCCGTGTCACCTTTTTTTCCCGTATATTTTTCTACATCAGCGCCCATTTGTTCATGGGTAGCTTTACTGCGACAATCTTGCTTTGTCAGTAGCTGTTGCCAGAACTCTGCTGGTGCAGAAGAGCCAGGGAATAAATTAGCAATACCTACTACGGCGATGTTTTCCATACTTTCCTCGAAAAGTTTAATATTCTTTTTAAACGTTTATTTCTGTCATACCCGAACTGTTTTGTCAGGCTTCTTGTTACCGAGATTATTTTTAAACTTTATGCACTATGATTGAACCATAAAATAAGCGATTAAGGTCAAGCTTCACGCCATGGCTAATAAGCTTGGCAATCGCACGAAAGTAAGTTAATTCATCACTGGTACCTTTAGCATTCACAGGAACTGCTACTTGTGTTTTTTCAATGACTTTACTTGCGCCCATGCTTTCATCGGTATGGTTTACAATTTTATCGACCCAACTGCACAATGAACGCCCTGGACCCATTTCAATAAACACCCGAGCACCTTTGTCATGCATGGTATTAATTAATCGAGGAAAATCGACTCGATCACATAAACATTTAGCGACACTATGGGCAATGGCTTTACTCAATTGTGGTATGGGTAAATAACACGAACTAGAATACATTTTTGTCGCTAAACGCTCGGTAACATCCATAGTATATAATTCAACCATATCCTCGTACTCTTCTTTTGCTGGAGCGCTGTGAATAGCATTGGCCATGTTAAGCGGCATAGCACGTACGCCCAGATTTTTAATGACTCGTAGGCAATCTTCTGGATACCCGGCAATTAGCAAGCTATCTGGCGTATTAATAATAGTGCAATAAACGCGTTCTTCACCTTCGCTAGCAGCAATAAATTCAGCTAATGTCGCTTTAATGGTGTAGGTTTCCCAAATCAATGGGCTCGTTTTAACCGTTTTAACCGTTTTAACCGTTTTAACAAGGTTACCTTTGTCCACTTCAGAATTAGGTAAGCGCCAATGCTCTCGTAAGGTTAATAAATCACCACATAAACGTTGATTAAAGGTGTCTGATTTAGCTAAGCGTGCACTCATCAAACCCGGTTGTTGCCATGCGCCCAACGCGGCATACATGCTCACTTCCCCCATGCTATAACCGGTCGCGAAATCTGCTTTCACCTTAAAGACATTTTCAAATACCTTAGTAAAAACACAAGCAAAACCAACACCTGCTTCGGCGATATCAGCTAAGTTACCACGTAGGTTCAAATCAAGTTGCTTTAACGCTTTAAAATTGGGTCGAATAATGCTGCGAGGATTTAATAACTTATCTTTTAAACTTGCGCCAATATCATCAGCCAAATTAGCAACATCTTGATGTATTTCTGGAAATAAATGAAATAAATCACGGCCTAAACCAACATAAGTAGCGCCAATACCAGGGTATAGAAAACAAATATTTTTAGTCGCTGGCATGTCATTAACCGATGCATTATTAACTGGGTTGGCGCTAAAATAACTGCCTTTAGGTGTACGCCACTCTTTTACTTGCCTGTCTTCGTTCGAAAACACGGTAGTAATGCCAGACTTTGCTAATTCAACTTCTTTGATTAACTCTTGTGTAGACTCACACAGCAAAGAAATATGGTAATGGCTCTCCCGAGATTTTGTTTGCTCAAAGTAATTTAAGGCAATGTCTTTGAGGAGGGATTGATTTTTTTCATTACCACTTTTAAGCTCAATTTCAAGCTTATCTAAGCGATGCAATAACCCTTGAAGATTGTCTGCACCAATGAACACTAGATGCAAATCACTACTGGCAATAAAACCATTGTGACGAATATCAATTGAAGGATGTTTTTCACCCACAACCGTTGGTTTATTTTCCGCTAATACCACATGACAGTAATCATTATTTTCAGCTAAACAGCTGTACGCGGCAATATGTGAACTTCCATCTGGGTTGGGATACCACGGGCGAGCTTCTGTTGGCAGATAAAAATTAGAGTTCTGCCAAGCTTCCAGTTCATCATTTATTGGTTGTTGCCAATCACTAATTGCGGGAATATAACGTTGTTGTAGTGCGATTACCGTGCGAAGCAAACCAAGCACTTGCGAGAATCCCTCGCCTTCGCCTGTAACACTGCGGGCACAAGAAACAGCTGTGGTTAATGTTTGCCTGCTAGCATAGTTTGAAAACAAACCTTTTGCTTCTATCGCATGATGTTCAGCCAAGGCCGACACTTCTAACAAACCAATATCACCCACGTTCACTTGGGCATTATCTAACGCTGAGGCGGTAACATGATCCACATCATCGCCAACCGCAAAACCTTTTATCCATGAATACACATAACTGTTATTACTTTGTACAAAATCAACGGGGGCAAACAACATCGCAGCAGAGCCACTACAATTTTTATAACCGTTAAATTCTTCATCAAAACTGATAGTAGACAGATCATCAACCGCCGAAGAGGCACGTTGACTGATAGTTCGGGTAACATCTTGGTTTAAGTTCAGGCCAACTAACGCGACTACTATATTTTGCGCAATAAGTTCGTCAATTTGTTGAAGGGCCTTAGCTAATGAGTCAACGACAACAGCATTGGTAATATCGCTTAATTGCTTTTTTTTCTCAGCTAAGTTTGTTTGATTTACCGCAGATTGCGCAAGTACAATAACCTTGATATCAGCAGCATTCACCTTATTAGCGAGTGCCATACGTTCGATAGTATTTTTGCAAATTTGATTTGATCGTGTTTGCCGCCCGCCTACTATGCTGTTGCCTGAGCTTGTATTTATGTTATTTCCTGACACTTTACCTAAATACAGTGCTCGCTCAACACGATCGATATCAGTTTGAAAACCGTATTGGTTTTCAAACTGTGCATCTAAACCAATAATGGCACTTTTATAATGACTACCAACCATTAAACACTGGCCTCTAATTTTGTTTTTCTTTGAGATATTTCTTTAGGCAAAAATAGGTTATTTAAGTTGGCGCTAGCCGTTACTTTCGCCGATTTTAGTTCAGACAATAATTGGTTGTTTTCATCAATCATCTGAATGTCAGCGATTAATGAACCACGCTTTTTGCCTTTACCTGCACTTTTTACAACATTAAGTTGTAAATAGAATCGCTCATTAACAGATACTTCTCGATAAACGGTCCAGCTATCTGTACTGGACGGTAAACTGCCTAAACCAAGCTGTTTTTTAACCCACACCAACATTGCTTGATACGCGAGATCATTAGCAAATATATTTGTTTGTTCACCTGCGCTATATGCGGGACTCATTGGAAAGTCACCTTGCTTAACATTGGCAATTTCAGGCACTTGACAGCTAAGTAATAAACCGTGTTCATCACAGGTCAAAATATGACTAATACCTTGCAAGCTTGGTCCATGAAACAAGGTGCCATTGCTATACAGTTCAATAGCACTATCACTTGCTAAGTCGTTATCTTGTATAGACTTAGCTTCTGTAGGTATCACGAGTTCAACGGTTGGGCAAACCGATCGTTTTACCAATTTAGGCACTAAATTCAGCTGAGCACCATAATGAAAGATTGGTTTACCTTGGTCATTAATACTCGAAATTTTAGTATCGAGTATTAATGTTTCATCAGCAAACTCAGCACTCATATCTATTTGATATTCTGTTGCCTCATTGCCGTCAAAGATGACACCTTTAAACAATTTATAGTTTACGAATCCTTGGTAACAAAAGTCTGGGTAGGCTGATTCAGCCGCATCTTTCATCCATGCAATAGCACAAACCGTTGGAAAGACTTGATCGTCACCAATAGTGTGGTCGGCTAAAAAGCTATTGTTAGTCGCTTGCAGTGTTTTAATAACACGCGCTGATAAACGACTAACTTGTGACTTTTTTACTGAAGACTCTGGTAGTTGATCGCTCTTCGGTGATTTAGATAAATCATTACCAACAAGAATTTGCGCACAACGGTTAGTGTTTGCGTTTAATTCACTGGCTAATAATTTTGCGCCAGCATCAAGTGGAATAATATATACACCACGGGCATTGAACATACGTTTTAGCTCTGGGGTAACCATACCACCATCCCAAGGGCCCCAATTAAAACTCAATACTTGCGTGTTAGGATAATTAGCCTTAAAACGGTAAGCAGTTTTATTTAAGATATCATTTGCAATTGAATAATCAGACTGGCCTGGATTTCCGTAAAAACCCGCTGCTGATGAAAATAAGACTAAGTGTTTAATATTTTCAGGCTCACAAACCCGTAACAGTGATAATAAACCGTCAATTTTAGTACGGTAAACGGCGTCAAAGTCGCTCAATGTTTTTTGCTCGATAAATTTATCGGCCAAAACACCGGCACCATGAATAATTCCTGTAATTGTTAATGGCTCTTTTGACTCAGTAGACAAAGCCAATAGCGCAGGAGCAACAGCATCACTGACACTACGACCATCAGTAACATCCGCCGCAACATATTGTGCTTGTCCGCCAGCAGCCTTAATAGCATTTAGCGTTTGAACAATTTCACGGTTCGCTAAAATTGGGCGAACAAATTGAGTGACTTTAATCGGTGTTGGTTTTTCGCCTGAAGCAATTAATACTTGCATGGCGGCTTTTTTCAAAGCGACTTCATCTTGATGGCCATTAGCCCAACTTGGCTCATAACCACTACCAATTTCACCATGACTGTCTTCTGTATTTTCTTCTTCACTTTCAAGCAACGGTGAGCGACCAAGCAAAATGAATTTTGCTTGGTGTTGTTTAGCTAACTCAATAACACAATGTGCGGTAACACCTTTAGCGCCACCACTAACTAAAAAGACTGAATTACTGTCGATTTTATCAATATTGGTATTGCTGACTTGCTCAAGAGCATAACTATCAGTTGTTACACCAACAAGTGTTAAGCGTTTGCCAAGATTATTACTTAAATTATCCGTGTCATGAGCCACTTCAATAAGCGCAGCATTAATATCAAGCATTTCATCACAAATAATTGTCGCTGCTTTATCTGCCGCTAATTTTGCTGATAAATCGATAAGACGACAAAATACACCAAGATCACTTTCTGATTCTCCGCGCCACTCATGGGAAAGGGTTTTCACTAAGCCACCTAAACCGCCTTGCACTAAATCAGCATGTAAATCAGCTTTAACTTCTTGGTTGCTATTACTATGGTTATTTCTGCGAGCTTGACTAAAGCCTAATGCTCCACCTTGTCTAGTAACCACAATAAACGAAGCACGAGCAACTTGAGCCATTTTAACATTGCAAAGTTTTGCTAATACAAACGCTAACATCAGACCTTGCTTCGCAGCTTCCGGAAATTCAATACCATCAATGTCATTAATAGGATTTTTCGCCTGTAAGTAAATAACCGCATCAAGTTGTGCATGTGATTCAAGCAATTGTTTTATTTGCTCTTCATCTACCGTTTTGTCCAGACTACCAATTGGAATTAGATTCACTGCTTTGTTGAATACTTTTTTAGAACTAGCCGTTAGCCAATTCGGTTTCAAGACGGTTACTTGCCACCCTTCTTTGAGTAACTTTGAACTTACCGCAACGGTAGCCCCGCTGCCATCATCCACAATTAGAGCATTAGGTTGTTGTGTAGGCTCATTACCTTGTGCGCTAAATTCTTGCACTATTTTTGTTACCGACGACAATGCTTCTAAAGCAACCGTTGCACTTGGCGCAGGGTTTGCAATAGCGGTGCTAGTTGAGCTTGCTACATTAGTTGGAGTCATTTCACCTTTAGATGGCGATAATGGAGATGTCGGCGGTGTAGGAGGCACTGGCGCAACCTTACTTTGCATATACGTAACGATTTCACCTAATGTACGCAATTCAGCTAAATCTTCAGGGTTAAGCTCAGGTAAATCTTCAATGATTTCTTGTACCGCGCCCAGTATTTCAACGCGCTTAATCGAATCAATACCCAAGTCTGCTTCCATATCCATAGCGAGCTCTAGCATTTCTGGTGGGTAACCGGTTTTATCAGCCACAACCTCCATCATGACGTTTTGGATATGGTCAAGGTCGATAGATATATTTGTTACTGTACTGTCTACTTTATTTTGAATTGCTAACTCAGTTGCTGAAATTTTTGTCACTGGAACAACAGCAACCTTACTCTGCATATAGCTAACTATTTCGCCTAACGTACGCAGCTCGGCCAAATCTTCTGGGTTTAGTTCAGGTAAATCTTCTATAATTTCTTGAACCGCGCCCAGTATTTCAACACGCTTAATCGAATCAATACCTAAATCTGCTTCCATATCCATGGCAAGCTCTAACATCTCTGGCGGGTAACCGGTTTTATCAGCCACAACCTCCATCATGACGTTTTGGATATGGTCAAGATCGATAGATATGTTTGTTACTGCACTATTTACTGCACTATCCAATGTGTTGTCTATTGCACTGTCTACTTTATTTTGAGTTGCTAATTCAGTTGCTGGAATTGCTGTAAGTGGAACAACAGTAACCTTACTCTGCATATAGCTAACTATTTCGCCTAACGTACGCAACTCGGCTAAATCTTCAGGGTTTAGTTCAGGTAAGTCTTCAATAATTTCTTGTACTGAGCCTAAGATTTCAACACGCTTAATTGAATCAATGCCTAAATCTGCTTCCATATCCATGCCAAGTTCTAACATCTCTGGCGGGTAACCAGTTTTATCAGCAACCACGTCCATCATCACACTTTGGATATGGTCAAGATCGATAGTTACCTTTGAAGTTGCGTTTGCTGGTGCAATTGGTGCTGATAACTCTGCAGTTGCTTGAACCGCAGAATTTTTACTCAGAATGTCACTCGATAACTCGCTCTGCACCTTACTTTGCATATAGGTAACGATTTCACCCAACGTACGTAGTTCTGCTAAGTCTTCTGGGTTTAGTTCGGGTAAATCTTCAATGATCTCTTGTACTGAACCTAAGATTTCAACACGCTTAATTGAATCAATGCCTAAATCAGCTTCCATATCCATGTCAAGCTCTAGCATTTCGGTTGGGTAACCCGTTTTATCGGCAACCACGTCCATCATCACACTTTGGATATGATCAAGATCAACGATTACATTTGGAGTTGTAGTAACTGGCGCTGCAACAACCTTACTTTGCATATAGCTAACTATTTCGCCTAACGTACGTAGCTCAGCTAAATCTTCTGGATTAAGCTCAGGTAAATCGCTAATAATTTCTTGTACTGAGCCTAAGATTTCTACTCGCTTAATCGAATCAATACCTAAATCAGCTTCCATATCCATGGCTAGCTCTAGCATTTCAGTTGGGTAACCCGTTTTATCGGCAACCACGTCCATCATCACACTTTGGATGTGCTCAAGGTCGATGCTCACAGTTGCCGCTATATTTTTTGCAGCAACTTCTGTTGTCATAGGAGTAACTAATTCAGTTACTGAGTTAGTTGCTGGGACAGCAGAAACCTTACTTTGCATATAGCTAACTATTTCGCCTAACGTACGTAGCTCAGCTAAATCTTCTGGATTAAGCTCAGGTAAATCGTTAATGATTTCTTGTACTGAGCCTAATATTTCCACCCGCTTAATTGAATCAATCCCTAAATCAGCTTCCATGTCCATGGTTAGCTCTAGCATTTCAGTTGGGTAACCCGTTTTATCAGCAACCTCTTCCAGCATGACATTTTGGATATGTGCTAAATCTAATTCAGGTGTTACCGCAACTGTTACCGTTGGCGTAGCGACTACAGCGAGGGCTTCTACTACCTTAGCTTTTGGTACACTTACCTGTTCAGCTACTTGAAGAACTTCAGATCTAACTATTGGTTTAGCTTCTTGCTTCGCCACAGGCACCGCAAGATTACTCACAGCCTCTAAGTTCACAGGAGCATTAGTTAATACGGGGTTATTAACAGGTAGCGTTGTTGTGCCAGATAATACATTTCCCGGAAGCATCGACGACATATTATCGCTTTGATTATTCAGGTATTGCTCATGAACACGTAGAGTTTGAGATTGAAAGTCGTGATACATATTCAAAGTACGTTCAACACTTTCAGGTACCTCACCATCGACTTGTTTATTCGATACCGTGCTTAGTACACTATCAACCGTTTGAGCATAAGCCTTTGGACCTTCCATGAACTGTTCATGTACATTAAGGATTTGCTGTTGATGTTCAACAAACTGGCTAACACTACGCTCGATACTAGTGGCTATATCATCAGCATTAACATCAATAACGCTATGCTCAACATTATTATGTTCCGCAATGCTTTGTGCAACGGGAGTGACTGGTGTTGTGACTTGTCCATCAGCCGTCACGTAAACAATTTTCTCAACTTCAACAATACGCTCTACTTCAACAATTTTTTCAACTACCTTCTCAACAACTTTTTCGACTACTTTCTCCGGTGTACTAATCACTCTGCCATCTGTTAACGCGTCAGAAAATGCTTTTTCTGTTTTAGCACTGACATAAGATTTACCCGTTAGTTTCATCGCTAATGGCGACATTTTAACGGCTTCTAATGGGCGCTTCACTGCATTATGTGGGTCAATGTCATCCAGAGAAACACCCAACACAGCAAGTTGTACCGCAGCTTGTCGTAATTGCTTGTCTGATGATTGTTTAGCATTACTGTTAACAGCAATAGTCACCACATCGTTTTTGTCTTGTAAAATATTATCAACCAATTTAGTTAATACATTTTTGGGCCCAAACTCAACAAAAACACGACCACCGTCAGCATATATATTTTCTATTTCTTTATTGAAATGAACTGATTCTAAAATGTGGTTTTTAAGGGCCTTTTTAATATCAGCCGCTTTATTTGAATGAGCTTTACCTGTGCCATTTGCAAAAACAGGAATTGATGGTTTAGAGAACTTAGCCTGATCTATCGCTTGAGAAAATGGTTTTTGTGCATGAGCTACTAATGGCGTATGAAATGCCGCTGAAACGGGTAGTGGTACAACTTTAAAGCTTTGTGCTTTAAGTGCTTCACTGGCAATGGCTATTTGACTCGTAACACCAGCCACTACCACTTGGTTATTCGAGTTATAGTTAGCAATTGAAACATCATTAATATCTTTGATAACAGCTGCAATTGTTGTTGGTTCACCAACAACTGCGATCATAGTGCCCGCATCAAAATCAGAACCATTACCTTCATCAGAAGAAGGTGCGGCCATTGCTTGACCTCGGCTGCGTGCTAACATCATATAGTCTTGTTCAGACAGTACGCCAGCCGCCCATAACGCGGTCAATTCACCAAAACTATGGCCTGCAGTAAAATCAGCTTTAAAACCTGCTTGAGTAAAGGTTTTATAAAGACCCACACTTAAAGTACCAATCGCAGGTTGCGCATGTTGCGTTAAACGTAATGCTTCTTCTTGTACTTTCCTCGCATCAGAATTAAACACAGGAATTGGATAACTAGTTGAAGAGAGTTGCGCTAAACCCGCAGCAGAAAACTGACTATCCATATCGCTAGCCGCTTGCATAACCGTTGGGAAATTACAGGCTAATTCTCGTCCCATATTCACATATTGTGAACCTTGCCCTGAGAACAACGCAACAACTTTTCCTGCTGTTGCTATGGCTGATTTTCGATAATATAGTCCCGTTGGTATTGACCACTGTTCGCTACCTACATTAGTAGTAAACTGCTTTAATGCCATTTTGATCATATCTAATGCTTCAAGTGCATTTTTAGCAACAAAGCCACAACGTACTTCATCGGCTTTTGGTGTTTTTAATTGATATTGAGTTACTAAGGCATTAAAAACATACCCTTGATCTTGGGCATTTACGTTTAACTTGTTTTGCCAATCCTTTAACAAAGCAACTAAAGTATCTTCGTCTTTAGCATTAAATAAAAGTGTTTGAGGAACCGAGTTTAATCGGTATTTACCGTGCGCTTTGGTTTGGTACTCTTCTAATACCATATGAAAGTTAGTACCACCAAAACCAAATGAACTAACACCTGCACGACGTGGTAAACCGTCTTCTCTTGGCATCCAAGGGCGGGTTTCATTGTTCAAATATAGTGGGCTATTTTCAATATCAAGTGCAGGGTTTGGTGTATCAATATTAATGGTTGCTGGTAATACTTTATGATGCAAAGCAAGCACTGCCTTAATCATACCAGCAGCACCTGCGGCAGCTTTAGCATGACCAATTTGAGATTTAACAGAGCCTAATGCAATATGTTGCTTGGCATCATTGTCTTGTGAGAAATGTTTTACTAAACCACTAAATTCTGCCGCATCTCCTGCTTTAGTACCCGTACCATGAGCTTCAATTAAACCACAGCTTTTCGGGGTGAAACCTGCATCATCATAAGCACGCTTTAGTGCTTTTGCTTGCCCATCAGGACGTGGGGCGTAAATAGATTTAAAACGACCATCACTTGAAGTACCAATTCCCTTCAGCACCGCATAAATTTTATCGCCATCTCGCTCGGCATCTTCTAAACGTTTAAAAGCCATCATGCCAATACCTTCACCAATCATCATGCCTTTTGAGTCAACATCAAAAGGACGGATATCATCGTTCGTGGTAAACGCTGGAGTTTTCGCAAAAGACATATACATAAATGGTGAATTGTCACAACAAACACCACCAGATATCATCACTTCAGAGCGGTATTCTAATAAATCAGATACCGCGAGTTTAATTGCTGACAGTGAACTTGCACACGCAGCATCAACGACACAGTTGGTACCACCAAAATCAAAGCGATTCGCAATTCGCCCTGCAATAACGTTACCTAACATGCCAGGGAAAGAGTTTTCTTCCCAACCTATGTACGCTTTTTTGAATTTCTCAATGATCATGGCGCGATCTTCAGCCTGAACACCAGACGCTTTTAATACCTTTTCAAGTACAGGTCCTTGCAAACGGGCCGTTAATGGCGCAATTTGTTTTTGTCCACCACCAACCCCTAGCGTGATACCGACCTTATCGCGATCATAACCGGAGCCATCACCAATACCGGCATCATTTAATACCTCTCGAGCAACGACTAACGATAACAGCTGTGCAATATCGGTAAGCTCTAAAATATTTGGCGGTAAACCAAACTCCATTGGGTCAAAATCAATTTCTGGTAAAAAGCCACCGCGTTTGCAGTAGGTTTTATCTTTAACGCTTGGGTCACTGTCAAAGTAATCATCAATGTTCCACTGGCTTTTAGGTACATCTTTAATGCCATTAACTGACTCAAAAATGTTATCCCAGTAGTCTTCTAAACTTTTTGCCTCTGCAAAAATAGACGCCATACCGACAATCGCGATTGGGCACTCTTGTAAGCGAGAATTAAACGCTTGTTCATTATCTTCATTTAAATCAGGATTATTAGATGTGGTTTGCTTTTTAGCCATTGTGTTTACTCTACAGTTATTATTTGCTTGTATTGTTTGGTTGCATTTTCAGTATTTATTTTGGTATCTGATCAATTTAAATATCAGTACCTTGGAAGTTTTTTGATGAAAACTCTTGTGCGGCTTCATCAGGACTTTCATTTAACAAACGAAAACGACTTAAAAATTCATTGTAATTACCCGCTAATATTCGGCGGATATGAAAAGGGGCTTTGGTGAGAACATAGCTCATATAGCGGCTTGCGGCTTCACTTTCGTTGCCATCATACATGTCGACATAGACCCAACCAGAGCTAGGGTCATTGGCAATTAATAAACGGCGTTTATTGTGTTGCTCTTCAGTATTCTTTGAAAAGTTTGGTAATTGGGTAACTTTTACTTGTACAACCTCATCCTCATTTAAATCATTAGTGCGATTTAATACTTCACGCATCGCCTGTGGAGAAATATCAGAAGTAAGTTGCTTATTTTCTTGGGTATCTTCTAGTAGCACTTGCACAGTCGATGGTGTTGAATTTGTTGGTTCATCTGCATCACTGCTGTCGCCATTATCTTGCATATCACTCAAACGAGAAACACCATGACGTTTCAAGCAGCGCTGTAAACCTGCCCGGGAGACATTGGTATTAATAAACTGTTTACACACAGCAAGTAGTTCGTCTAAAGAGAGTAATAAACGTGTTCTAAGCTCAACTACTACATATTCTTGCGCTTCACTGAGTGTTGTATTTAGTTGTTTTGGTACGTGAGATGCATCACTGAGGGATTCTCGCTTACGCCATTTACGGACTGTTGATTCTGAGATTTTTAATAAGCGTGCAAGCACTGCTGTAGGTAAATCAGATTCGTGGATAAATGCTCTCATTTCTGGCGTGGTAGTAGCGTTAGCGTGTTGTTTAATCATTTATCACCGTAAAATAAGGTTGTGATAAAACCGAGGTAAGCTTACACGAATTACTAAAAATAAAGCCCAACAAAGCATGGTTAGTGGTAATTAATGTCGTTTTATTTATTATCATCTGCAAATTTTCATCCGTAAATTCTGTCCATTAACTTATCCCAGTAGAGCTTTATAAATAAATATATGCCTATGAATAAGAACACAATAACAACGTAACGCGGCTAATATACACAGGTTTCAAACCCAACACAATCACCCGATACAAGCTTTAACAATTTGTAGGCTAACGTATTAAGCCATCTGTTCGACCAGTTGGCAACTTATCGCTACTAACAGGAGTAAATTGATAGGTATTCTTCACACAAACAGTTACTAAGCACTTTATCGTTATTAAATGATTTAAAAGAAACGTATAAAAACAAATTCTCCTTTTGGCTCTTTATGATAATATCACGCACAATTAAGTGTGAATTAAACGTTAAATTACGATATAAGCTACCGAGACTTTATGAACTATTCCTCTCAACCTAAGCTTTCAGCTAGATCAAAGAAAAAACTCAGCCTTGCTGATAATGAGATTCACCTTTGGATGACAAAGCCAGAAGAGTTACTGGAGCATAATGAGTTGTTATCAACTTACTCCACATTACTCACCAGTGCCGAATTAACTAAACAGCAGCGCTATAAATTCCCTAAAGACAGACATGATGCTTTAATTACTCGGGCATTTATTCGTGATTTATTGAGCTATTACGCTGATGTACTACCGCAAGACTGGCAGTTTGAAAAGGGGGAAAAAGATAAACCAGAAGTAGTTAATTGCCCGCTACCGTTGCGCTTTAATATAAGTCATACCAAAGATTTGATTATATGCGCCGTAACACTTGAAGATGATATAGGCTGTGATGTTGAAAATATTAGCCGTAATAATGACGTATTAGCTATTGCGGATCGTTATTTCTCCCCGCAAGAATCAAACGAACTTTTTGCACTACCAACAGAACAACAACGTAATCGTTTTTTTGATTATTGGACCTTAAAAGAATCTTATATTAAAGCCTGGGGCTTAGGTCTAGCAATACCCCTTACAGATTTCAGCTTTTGTATTTGTGATAGTGAAACTGAACATAAAGACTTATTTACCATTAAACAGGATATTAGCCTTAGCTTTGCCCTGCATAGAGTAGATGAGCCAAAAATCTGGCGCAGTTGGTTAATTTACCCAACAATAACTTTTGATGAAAAACAAGAACACCGTATCGCCCTATCTTTGAGAACTAAAAAGCTTGAAAATATAGATAATAATCAAATAACTGATTATAAGTTACGTTTTTTCAATACCCTCCCCTTACTTGGTTACCAAGAAATATAGTATTACTTTCTATCCAACAGACTCATAGTCCCTGATGAATGCAAACCAATGACATGGGTATATATTTGTATTGCTCGAAGATCATTATGGTCTAATCACCCTTGCGGCATTCTACATGTGATGATAAATCCACCGATGCTATTTAAAAAATAATGATTTAGGCATAGTAATAAAAAAAAACAAGCAACTGTACCTTTACACAGTTAACCCTTAATTGTAAATGTGTCTTTGATAGACGGAATAATTCCGTAATGCACGCAATTATAAAATAGTTAAAATGTTATTAAAGTTTTTGATTTTTAATATGAAAGAGAGTAATTTAGTCTCATTTTAAAATCATGATAGACGGAAAAAATCCGTGTTTAACTACGGAATTATTCTCTCTATTAAGCTGTTATTTGGCTCCACGAAGTCAAGTTAATATTTATGTGTAAGAGCGGTGTTTTCAAATTGGTTTGGTGGGTTACGCCTCAGTTTTCGCCTAGCCGTTTTGGTTATTGTCGCTAATAGGCTTTACGCTTTTTAAGTAATTCTGCGGTAAAGCCATTAACTTAGTTCTAGCTTTCGTGTTTGGCTCAAAAATCACGGTTTGGTTAGTCGTGTCGCTGGGCACTTTTTAGCTCTACGGTCGGGCTGCCAAATTAGTAAAAGCTCTTGTTTTCGTTGGTAGTTTTCCGCTACCATCAAATAACAAGGTAATTCAAACGGACACGTACAGTTTGCTCGCGCTTCGCGCAGTTTAGCAAAATGTACTTAGCCGCTTAATATAAGCGTTATATGGCCCCACGAAACCATCTAAATATTTTATTGTAAGAGCGGTGTTTTTATAATGAGTTTGGTGGGTTACGCCTCAGTTTTCGCCAGAGCAGTTTGGTTAAAGTCGCTAATAGGCTTTACTATTTTAGACATTTTAGTTGTAAAG